>OCVV012883330.1_pt1 | contig 66695 bp, 60 predicted proteins | sample 1539721 | NCBI WGS metagenome assembly OCVV01 (sample SAMN02144230, study PRJEB22623) | gut metagenome | biome: sheep rumen | host: Ovis aries | place: New Zealand
ATGCGGATTTTATTAGTATTTATAAGGGTTTTGACGCGTTTGATTGTGCGCAATTCAGCATCGAGTCGTACCAGTTATTGGAAGTTCACACAGAGCCCTTCTGAAGCAATGGCTTTCTGAAGACCATCCGGAAGATTATCAGCATTGTTCTGCTGACAAACCACGGGTATACTTGACACAGGAGCAGAAGGTGGAGGCTGTTCAAGACCTGTGTACAAGAACCGGATCTGCAAGATCTGTAGCAGATAAATATGGTGTTTCGCCCTGTTCTCTTTACATCTGGAAGAAACAGTTCTTCTCCGAAGGGATACCAATGCAGATGCCAAAAGACAACAAGCCGAACGGGCAGAAATCAGAGGCCGAGCAGATCAGGGAACTTACATCAGAGGTAGCCTCATTGTCCGCAGAAGCTGAAGATCTGAGATAACAGATTTATTATCTGCAGATGGAAAAAGACGCACTTCAGATGGCATCTGAAATAATAAAAAAGGCCGGGGCATCACTCTCGATCAACTCACCAACAGGGAGAAGGCTGTAGTGATTGATGCCCTGCAGAACAAATACAGCCTGAAGGATCTTCTCAAACTGTTCTGCATTGCGAAGAGCAGCTACTGCTATCAGGAGCATTCTATCAAGGCACCTGATAAATATGAAGATGCCAGAATACAGATCCGAAAATCATTTGCGGATGCATATGAAAGCTATGGTAAGCGGTAAAACGCCTGTACCTTGTTAAAAAATTCAGCTGCCATCTCTAGCAGCTGCGGGTTGTCAGTCGAGTTGTTTCCGGCATTCCGCCGGCAGATCCTGGGATCATGGCTCCAGCTTCTTTAGGAAGGTACTGTCAGTATCTTCCATTTGCCGGGGTACCTCGGTCAGGAGTAATTCGAAGTATCGGAACGGATTCAGATTATTCGCCTTTGCTGTCTCGACAATGCTGTAAATGATGGCACTGGATTTTGCCCCGTTGACCGTATCAATCATCAGCCAGTTCTTCTTACCTACGCAGAACGGCCTGATTGCCTGCTCAGCGGCTTATCCATATATCAGCATAATTTGCGGAACAAGCCATCCGTCCTTTTACTCTCGGCCAGAAGAATTTCGTAATCATCGATACTTCTAAAGGTGCACTAGCCAGTGCTATTCTCTACAGTCTCGTTGAGACCGCCAAGGCCAACCACCTGAACCCTTACAAGTACTTCGAACTTCTGCTTACAGAACTTCCCAATCATGCCGAAGATGAGGATCCATCTTATCTGGATGATCTTCTTCCCTGGTCCAAACGAATTCAGAAGAATTGTCTGAGCCAGATCAATAGGCCAAAAAAATCTTAAATTTTCAAAGTACAGATCTATTCTCAAGAAGCCCTGATTTTATCAGGGTTTTCTTTGATTAAGTACTCATGTTTGAGGACTTACCGGCGACGTGCCCGTAACATATGCTGATTCAGAGGCGCTGGAACGCGACTACGGTTTCACACTGAAGATCGGTATCCGAGAGGGACTGAGGAAATTCGCCGAGTGGTACAAGGAGTATTATGAGGCGTAACAATCTAAACATATAGGTTCAAAAGAAAGCCGAGGAATTGATTCCCTCGGTTTTCTTCCATTTCAGACCTTTTCAAAGAACGTATCTGGTCTATTTTTATCAAGCATCTCAGATGCCCACATGACCGTCACCAGATCCTCTGACTCGCTCAGATTGATGATATTGTGTGTCCAGCCCGGCTTCATCCACACGCCCTGAATGTGATCACCGGACACTTCATACTCCTCAACCTCGTTATCCTTCAAATTCCGCATCTGAATAAGTCCGTGACCTTTTACAACGATAAATATCTCGTTCTTACAGTCGTGCCAGTGCTGCCCTTTGGTAATACCAGGCCTAGATATATTTATGCTTACCTGGCCTCGATCGGGTGTCCGTACCAGCTCCGTAAAGCTACCGCGATCATCGCAGTTCATCTTATAATCAAAGATAGTAGCTTCTTTGGGCAGATAGCTGAGATACATCGCGTGAAGCTTTTTCTCAAAGCTACCAGCCTCCAGCTTCGGAATAATGAAATCTGCCGGAAAATCATGGAACTGATGGAGCAGATTCACGATTTCTCCCAGCGTAGCTTTATGCTTCACAAGGCAATGGCAGTAACGACCATTATCATCAGGAACTGCCTCGACTCCCTCATAATGGCATCTGTGCGGATGGCCTTCCATAGCATCATAGATTTCTTCACAGATATCATCGAAGAAAACCATTTCCATGAGGACAGACGGATCGTTGACCGTGATTGGCTCATTCCGAGCGATGCAGTAGCAGAAGGTACCCACAGCACTGTTATAGCGCGGACGAATCCACTTCCCCACCATATTCTCGAAACGGTAAACATAGACGGGAGCGCCGGTTTCTTCACCATACTTAAACATCAGCTCCTCACCAGCAAGTTTGGAACGACCGTATTCAGAATCACCGAAACGACCGCTCAGTGTCGCTTGGACGGAGCTTGTGATCATAATGGGAGCCTTGTTCTCGTGCTTTTTCAGACAGTCAAGCAATGTGGAAGTGAACCCAAAGTTCCCCTCCATGAACTCATCTGTCTCTTTCGGCCTGTTCACACCAGCCGCATGCACGATGAAATCACAATCGGAGCAGAAGCGATTTAATTCCTCTTCTGTGTTATTCCTGTCGTATTCATAAATGGCCTCGATATGGAGATTAGGCCTTGTCCGATTCTTCCCATCTCTGATCGCTTTCAAATTCTCTACTAGGTTACGCCCTAATGCTCCGGCCGCACCGGTAACTAATATCTTCATCAATCTTCCCCCCGGTCAGTATTTCCGCCACACCATTTTGTTAACGACGCCGACATATCCCTGAATGATACGAACAACTTTCATAGAAACAGTCTCGTCTACATAATCCGGGCATGGTTTCCCGAGAACGCCCTTCTGCTTCATCTCAATTGCCATCGAAGTCGCCTGAAGCAGCTCATCAGTCGTGATTCCAGCGAGGATGAAATCTCCTGCTTCCAAAGCTTCCGGACGTTCGGTACTTGTTCTGATACACACGGCAGCTATCGGATGACCGATGGAAAGATAGAAACTGCTCTCCTCCGGCAGGGTTCCGGAGTCAGACACGATGGCGAGCGCATTCATCTGCAGCTTGTTATAGTCGTTAAATCCGAGCGGTTCATTTACGCGCACACGTGGATCCAGCTTAAATCCAGTCGCTTCCAGTCTCTTCTTGCTCCTCGGATGGCAGGAGTAGAGAATCGGCATATCGTACTTTTCAGCTAATGCATTTATAGCTGTGAAAAGAGAAGTAAAGTTCTTCTCGGTATCAATGTTCTCTTCACGATGTGCTGAGAGCAGGATGTACTTATTCGGTTCCAGTCCAAGCCTCTCCAGCACATCAGATGCCTCAATCTTCTCAAGATTCATCCGCAGCACTTCAGCCATCGGAGATCCGGTCATATATGTCCGTTCCTTAGGAAGGCCTGTTTCCGCAAGATACTTACGGGCAATTTCTGAATAACAGAGATTAACATCGGAGATCACGTCCACGATCCTGCGGTTCGTTTCCTCCGGCAGACACTCATCCTTGCAGCGGTTCCCAGCTTCCATGTGGAACAGCGGAATGTGCAGACGCTTCGCGGATATAGCAGATAAGCAGCTGTTCGTATCACCGAGAACAAGATACCCGTCAGGCTTCAGTTCCGACAGCAGTTCATAGGACATTCCGAGGATGTTACCGCAGGTGACGCCGAGGTTTTCAACAACAACCGGAACCAGAATATCCGGGCCAATCTTGCCGTCAGCATTGTACAGCTCAAAATCTTCCCAGAACACGGTGCTCAAGTTCGGATCCCAGTTCTGGTTGTAATATACGATGCAGGTGTCGAAGTATTCACGGCACTGCTTCATCACAGCGGCTAGGCGGATGATCTCTGGGCGGGTACCGCAACCGATCATAACCTTCAGCCTACCGTCGTTTTTCCATTGGAATTTATGCTCTACCATTGCTTATGCCTCCACCGCGTGCGGACGACCTTCAAGTTCTTCCTTTACATAGTCAGTTCCCATGATCTTCTTAACCACACCGTCCACGTCGAGAAGAGTTGTATTATGAGAGGTGTACGCCTCATCGCCTTCGGTATGAACTGTGCCTTTGACGTAGAACTTATCATAGTTCAAGCCACGAGCATCAGGAGCGATACGATAGTAATGACCCATGTCAGTGCTTCTCAGCATTTCCTCACGGGTTACAAGGGTCTCATAAAGTTTTTCACCATGACGGGAACCAATGATTTTTTTCTCAGTCTCACCGAAGACTTTCATCACGCCGTCAGCCAAGTCACCGATCGTGGAGGCATCCGCCTTCTGGACAAACAGATCACCAGGTTCTGCGTGTTCAAAGGCAAACGCAACCAGATCCACTGCTTCGTCCAGATTCATGAGAAAGCGCGTCATGTTAGGATCGGTGATCGTGATAGGAGCATGACGTTTAATCTGATCGATGAACAGCGGGATGACAGAACCACGACTGCACATTACGTTACCATAACGAGTGCACGCCAGCACCGTGCCACCGCGTTCAAAAGCCTTCTGTGCCCTTGCCTGGACAACCTTTTCTCCGACTGCCTTAGTCATGCCCATAGTATTAATCGGATATGCTGCTTTATCGGTAGATAGAAAAACAACGCGCTCAACGTGGTTTTCTACTGCAGCAGTGATAACGTTATCTGTACCAATTATATTTGTCCTGACAGCCTCCATCGGAAAGAACTCACAGCTTGGTACTTCCTTCAATGCTGCAGCATGGAACACATAGTTAGCCCCGAACATTACGTCGCGGACAGAATCAAGATTTCTGACATCTCCGACGTAAAATTGGACTTTAGAACAGTATTCCGGATATTGAGCCTGGAGAGTATGTCTCATCCAATCTTGTTTTTTCTCATCGCGGCTAAAAATACGAATCTCGCCAATATTTGATGAAAGAAAATGCTTAAGGACTGTTGACCCAAAACTACCAGTTCCACCGGTTATGACAAGAATTTTATTCTCAAATGCTTCATGTATTAACACGTTAAATACTCCTCTCAACTTATTAATAAAATATTACTCAACACATTGTTATACAACGTGTATAAAGCACTACGCCCTTTCACTTTTCCAGATGAGTAATTAGAAATATATACCTTTAGATTTTCCGGTATATCCATAATACTTTCTCATTTCTTTATCCTTCTCTTCTCCTAACAGATTGCCAAGATGAATAGAATTAGCCTTTAGTTTTTCATAGTACTCCTCAAAAGTCTCAATAACCCTTGCTGGAACACCTACAGCTACAGAGTTATCAGGAATATCATGGGTGACCACAGCTCCTGCACCAATTACCACATTATCGCCTATCTTCACTCCTGGTAATAAAAGAGTACAATTTCCAATAAAAACATTATTTCCTATAGTAATGGGTTTTGTTACTTCTAAATCAGGAGTTTTATCTCTAAATAGTCTTGCGCCTCCATCATGTGATAAAAACCGAACTCCATCTGAAATGTGGACATTGTCGCCCAATGTAATAATCCAAGGTTCTGTTCCCCACAATACCCCCCCAGTGAGAAACACTCGCCCATTCATATTCACACCAATTTTCCTAGCATATTTTATTGGATTAAGATTTCCTACTATTTTTCTATACAAAACCCTATATATACTTCTAATATTCATATTTTAGCCCTTTCTGAAAATCAAGTATTATATATGCCAAAAACTATCAGCTGTTTATCAATACATCTAAATCTATGTGTTCACTAAAATATGTTGTATCATCTAACACTCTTTCCTCATCAGCATATTTTTTAACAGGAACTGCACATGCGATTTTCCCACTAAATGAAGGTGATACGAATGCAACTTTCTTTCTAAAGTCCATTTTGTCAAAGGCAAATAAATGAGCATCTGTGCAATGATTCATTTGACTATGCTTAACTATCAGGTTATCGTAGTTAACCCTTTCACATCTTCTCGTCCATTTTGTATATGCCTCAGATTCGCTTTCATAGTGTAAAAAAACGATTTCAATGTCATCACCAAGCAATCCAATCGGGACATTACACTGTCCTCTTTGTTTTAAGTCCATATAATGCTTCGATTCTTCACATTTAATAAATCGTAACGGAAGATGCAGATAGTAAGAAAGATCTCCTAGTAAATGTATATAATCTTCGCTAAAGAAATATAATCCAACAGTTGGAGATAAATACTCTAAACCATATCTTCGATACACATGTCCTCCCCAACAGTTATTTGATATTATAGTGAAATCGGTATTATTAATTCTTTTTGCTCTACTTTTTGAAAATAAACGGTTTCCATAGTCCTCAAGATGGATTGTAGCACTATCTTGAATCCGTCTTATTATTCTTTGCATTGCAACCTCCTTTAGCAGTAACATGATTACATAATAAGCATCAAGTATTATTATTTCGACCTTATTATATGTACAAAACTAATTATCTTATCTCTATAAATAAAAGTCACTATAGCAGAAATAAAAATCAAAGCATATCGAATATACCAAAACGGGTACAGCAGGGACAAAAGAATGCTCATAATCAAAACAACAAAACTAATGGCAAAAGCAAACTTAATATCAAGGAACTTCCCTGTAAGATTGTTTATTCTTCGCATCGCAAAATATAGTACAATTGTCAAAACATAATATCCGACAATAGTAGTATATGCAGCTACTTGATATCCAAACACAGGAATTAATAAATAATTCAACAACACATTGACGGCTCCACCACATAATGTGGATATCATAATACTTGTTGTTTTCTTATTAAAAAGAAGAACATTTCCAAACATTGAGTATACCGCTGTTAGAAAACAGCCACTAATAACTGGAGGTACTATCCCAATTCCTGTGAAATACACTTTTATAGTAAAAATCCTAATAATCTCCGGAGCTACCAATACAAAAAGCAGCGTTATTGCTGAAAATCCAATCAACAATAAGTTAACTACCTTTCTTAGAGAATCCCTCTTTATTTCAATTTGGTTCATCTCAGAAAACATATATGGGAGAATTGCTGTATTTATTGCATTCCAAAGTACCATTATTAGCGTACATATGCTGTAAAGTGTACCATAAATCCCCGCTTCACTTTTACCAACAAGGTTTGCAATCATCACGCGATCTGACACATCCAACAAGTTCTTTGCTAGAGCGTGTATAATCATTGGTGAGTTAACAACAGCTATAAACTTTATAAAACGTTTATTTATAACAGATTTACCTTTAGCATATATCCTTATGGTAAAAAAAACTCCCACCAAAACATTTATAAAATATGTAGCATATAGTCTTGCTGAAGCTTTATCAACACCGAACGTATCAGCATAGAGCACTGATATAACGGACAAACCAGTTGCACAGATAGCTGCTCCTACACTTACTAATAGAACCGAAATATATTTATACTCAAAACGTTGTCTAGCTAACCACATTAAGGTTGCGGGTAAGAACATAAAGCCAACAAACATTAGGATAATTAGATTCCTCTCTACTCCTAACAACCTTTGAAATGTACTTGGAGCAATACAGTAAATCGCGAAAAAGACAATTGTTGAAATCATTGAGATAAACAATGCACAAGAAGTGTATTGGTCTTTCTCATTAGGATATTCATTGATTGCTATTACATATGAATTTCCATATAACATCATATTGACTACTATCCCAAGCAATGTAGCCCAAGAGTTAAAGTTTGTTACAATCCCTATTTCACTAGTCGACATAATTCTTACAAAAATCGGTGTAACAATTAAAGTCAACCCTTGAGTAATCGTATTCGCAAGTGTAAATGCGATTGTTGCTTTTACTTGTTTAGGTAGTGCTTCAATTTTTTTTAGCATCGTCCAAAACTCGCTTCTCTATGTACTCTAATAATTTTGTGGGTGACAACATATCTTCTGGTAGATAGTCCGCATCCTCAATAGTCTTATAAATAAAGTCTACATCTATGTCATCTGGTTTTTCAAAATAAAGCATTTGTTTATCATTGTAAAAATGTTTCTCTGTCACGAAGGGATTATCTGTTAAAAGTTTCTTCCTATACACAATAGCTTCGCACATTCTTAAAGAGCTCCCTGGCTGTGTTCTATCAACTAGAACTTCCAGAATGCATTTACTATTAATTACATTTGCAAGCATTTCATCATTTTTTAATAGTTCTGAATGCAGCTTAATCCCGCTTGAATTAACATCTTTTCCCAATATCACATCACTCTGTGGATAAATTATATCAAAAACGCAATTAACCCCCTGTTTTACAAGATGCTCGTATAACTCACAAAGCAACTTCATCCTTCCCTTATCTAAGCCACAAAAATAGACATCGCTTTTTACAGCTTTTCCCAAAAGATTTGTGTCGATTTCCTTTTTGGAAAAAACACCCTCGTAATAATCTAATCCATATTTTTCTGCATCCGAGCGATTAAAAGTAAGAACAAGATCATATAGGTGTCTTTTGTTAAGTATCCTATTTAGTCTCCAAGTATTATTTTCATCGATGATGTTAGTGAAAATGTAAACAAATTTCATTTTAGGGTAGCTTTTTCGCATTTGCTCTATCCATTCTTGTTTATTCGAAAGAGGATTGATCTCATACAAAATCACAACACTATTCTTATCTTCATCTATATTAGTTCCTCTCCAGTATTTATCCTTCCATAATGGCATCAGTATTCGACTTAATAAATGTGAATATCTTGAAATAAATACCCTATGAACCAGTTGAGTTATTATGTTTTCTGATTTAAATGCATCGAAGTAAATTACATTTGGCAATGACAAAATATCTGAGATGCTATTCTTTATATAATCTGAATAACCAAAGATATAATATTTATCAACCATTTTATTCCCCTTGTTTGTTAAAATCTATAGATTATATGTTGTCTATATGTGATTATCCCATGTTAGTTTTTTGTTTGGTTTTTCAACTGAATATCTGAAAAATAAAATTATTGTCAATGATTTCTTTAAAAATATAATCAAAGTAGACCTGTCCTGTAGGTGTCTGATAAACAAACATTCTCAATACAAACAATAATACTGCTGGCGTAATAGAACAAAACAGTAAGGCTATTCTCCTGAGCTGATGCCTCTCCTTACCTATTATAATCATATAATAAATGCTGTTTATCATCACGCCAATTCCAAGCAATCGCAGAAATTGATCAGAATAAACTGTCAATATTATATTGATTAGCATTGCGCAATTTATAACAAAAAGAATATTTTCAAATTTAATAAAATCATTTGTATTACTTGCGCTATTATTCTTTAAATTATATCTTCTAACAAAAAAGAATACTGCAAAATTAACCAAATGAAGGATGGTACAAAAAATGATTTTCCTAAGCGTAATTGTATTCCCACTTAACCATAATTCGATTTTCAAAGTATTAAATCCAGCATTCCCCATTAATGCCTGAGGAACATTTGATCTAAGGAGTATAATTACTGTCACAAATACGAGAATAAAGATCAGCACCGTGTGACGTCTATACTTTCGGTTTTGTATTATTGCTTCATCTGATAGTTCTTGATTCTCTCCATAATAATCTTCACGCTTAACTCGACTCTTTAACAAAAGAATCAAGAAAAACAAAGAAGAAACATGTATCGTAGTAGCCAACAAAACAACTACAATGTACTTAATATATTTGTTGTCATATAAAAAATGTAATGAATATAAAATAAGGCAAGCAGAAAGGAATGATCGAACTAGGACAACATCGTTCATCAGTGGAAAAAACATATAGGATACTAGAAAAATGTTGTCAAATCGAGTTGATACTCTTTTCCGTAAATAGTAAACTCCCTTAAAAAGAAAATAGAATCCTATTATTATGATAATAAAATGGAAAACATCATAACTCATCCCCAGTTTATTACCTAATGTGCACAAAAATCTAAAGCCAAATTCTTCCTGTGCCGTGGCGGGATTATTATAAATCAATAAATAACTATGGTAATCCGGGTTATTACTATTCAACGAAGCAAGTATAATAATATATAACCCCACTATGAATGAGACAACCTTTGATCGATGAAAAATTAGGCCTAATATCGCCATTAGGAAAAAAATGCTATACATTCTCGCTCTCTTTTCTTTTGCACCGTTGCTGTTGCAACCGCACATTTCTTAGTTTAATTATGTAATAAAAATCTATAAATATAATCCCTCCACATATCTATAATATCATGTTCATTAAACGTAATAGTAATGTCAATTGCTTTATTCGCCATTGATTGTGCTATTTCGTTATTGTTGAGTAAATATTCCATTTTATCAGCAAGTGCAACATAGTCTCCCCTTTGAACTATATATCCATTTACTCCATTTTGAATCAAAACTCTTGCACCACCAGGACTGCAATCTGTTGATACAACAGGCACTCCACTTTGTAATGCTTCTATTATTACATTCGGAATTCCTTCATAATCCGAAGTCAAGACCATCATTTTGCTATCGCCAATCAGTTCTTCTACGTTTGCAACATTACCCGCAAATTCTACGAAACCACTGATTCCCAATTCTTTCGTTAATTTTACTAACTGACTTCTATCCGGACCATCTCCATAAATTATTAATTCTAAATTATGTCCTTTTTCAATTAGTTTTTTAAATGCCTTCAATAAAACATCCTGTCGCTTTTGTTTTATATACAGTCTTCCAGAATAAGAAACAACATTTCTTCTCTTTTGATATGGGATGATAACGAAATCATTCCTTCTAAATGCAGGATTAGGTATTACAACGCTTCTTTTTTGCAATAGCGTTGGAAAATAAGCACGGGCGCCCTCTGTTTGAAAAACTGCCCCATCTGCAAACCTAAACATATAACGAGCCAAACTGACTATTCGATTACTCTCAAGATAGGGATCACTCCTTTCACAAACTATTACTTTAGTCTTTAATCCCACAGCTGCCAAAATAGCATATAAGCTCTCCATAGGCAGGAAAGCAATACATAAATCAGTTTTTTCCCGTTTGAATATTTTTCTTAACTCTTTGACTACAATCAGACTTCTTTTTATTTTGCTTTCACATTGAACAGACAGATTAGTCCTGCTTACATTTTCTATTATCTGACGTTGATCCTCCAATGGAAGGTATGTCACCAAACTTACTTTAGCATCTTTGATATTTACATTATTCACGACCCATGTAATGATTTTTGATGCACCACTTGTTGAGATTTTATCTGTGAAAAAGAGTACTCTTTTCATTATTTTTGATTCCTTGAGTAATACTTCTTAGTAATAAAACTTGGCAAAATGTTTTTCATCAATGGTTTAAAAACAAAAACATAATCCCAAATTGGAAACTTGTTTCTTCTATATCCATCCCATCTAATCCACATTAACCCCTTAACTCGTCTCCAATTCTTAGTCCGATTAAACGTAGAGGAATCATTAGTGTAGTAATATAACAGATCTTTCATGTTGTGCATCTTCATTCCTGCACCATATAGCTTAAGAACAAGATGATAATCCTGATCACGTCTTGTCAGCTCTCCTTCAGTATAATAACCGACTTCAGCTAGTTTATTTTTGTACATCATCCAAGAAGGGTGCATAAAGCCCCCATCCCAAATTAAATCTTTTGCCACAGGATTCTCTTTAGGATAATATGGCCATTTATTTCCACTCTCATCTAAATTCCACCAACTAGTACCAACAATTGCGTATTCAGGATGTGCGCTAATGAATGGATATTGTATTTCAAATCTTGAAAGATCAGACTCATCATCTGCATCTTGCCTCGCCAAAATATCACTATTTGCTATTTCTATACACCTATTAAGTGAATATGCTAGGCCTTTATTTGTTTCATTTCTTATTGGAATAATTCTGGAATCTATTGATGCATACTGCTGAAGCAACATCCATGTATCATCTGTACTTCCATCATCACAAATAATAAACTCAAAATCCGTAAAAGTCTGATTTCGAATTGACTCTATTCCCTTTTTCATGTACTTTGACCCATTAAGTACACTCATAATCACACTGATCTTTGGATTCTTATTTGCCATCTATTTCCCCTCTATTAATACTGTGCAGCCATGGCCACAGGATAACGCCTGAGTTGTAGCATATATATCATTTGTCGTATTATATGGAAACATAAAATTTCCGAATTGAAACAACCAAATAGGCAACCAATCCTTCTTTTCTTGATAATCGTTTATAACAGCTCCACTCTCACTTGTCATAATAATGTGAGCGTATCTACCATCAATTCCAGCCCCTAATTTTCTCGTAATCCTGTATCTCCAAGTCGGTAAAGAACTATCTGGTTCAACAGAAGTAGCGAACAATAACATTTGCCCAACTTTAGTACCATATATACATGGTCCTGGTAGTGCGTATAATACATCTATCCTTTCCACCTTATCATGTGAGATAAATGCTTTAAATAAATAGTTTGCCTCAAGAGGAGTATCGGTGGCATATATTAGTCCATCCTCAGTAGGATATGCCACACAAGCTCTGTAACTCTGTTTTCCCAAAAGCAACGGTTTTACTGACACGAATTCTTTATCCGCAATCCATATTCCTGCTTCCTCATCTTCATCGCCTGTTAACACATAAAATCTTTCTTTTCTTTCATCAAATACAATGTTATGAATATGCGTTATCATATTTGACGCGAACTCATATATTTTTTCCCATTTTCCATCTGTTCTCTTGTATATAGCTACAGGTCCTTTGTTCGCATTCCAAATATACTCACCATAATATACTTCCCTTTTACCAGTGTTTTTATTATCAACTACGCAAAAGCCCAATGGGTTTTTCATTCCGCGATTATACCTGTGTTCAACTTCGACTTGATTTGAAGAAATAGTATATTTCAAAACCGTTCCATTACAAGAAATGAGGCAGGTATTTTTATCAACCAAGACTGCACACCTCGGTTCGTACCTAAGCAGTCTAGCAATTAATCCTTTTGATTTTATTCGATCCGCAATTCGGCATTTTTTTTCAACACTACCATTCTTGAATACTATGAGCCCATTATTATAGTATATCGAAAAGTCTTCTGTCACGCATAAAAGTTTACTATTTGAAATCACATTATTGTCCATAAGCATCTTTAATTATTTCATATGATCTTCTAACACTAAAGCATTGATTTAACACCTTATAGGCATTCTCTTTGAGCTTTTTACTACATGTAATACTATCGACTATTTCCTTAACTCTGCTAGAATCATTGCTCTCACACCACCAGCCAAATTCTCCATCCTCTATTATTCTACCTATATCTGTATTTTGATCAGTTACCGCTAATATCGGCAGTTTTGCCTGCATGTAAGCAAGCAATCGACTAGGAAAGTTTGGAATTGTAAAACGATGATCAAGAAACAGAAGACCGACGTCACATGCGCCAACCATTGTGTCGTAGTCTTCTTTTGGAAGTCGCTTCATCAGTTTTACATTTTTAGGTTTCTCGGTTTTGACATAGTTTTCAAGAAGTCTATATTCTGTTCCATCACCCACTATAAGGAAGAAGGCATCATCAATGTCCTGGCACTTCCTAAGACATTCAATGAGAAACGGAATACCCTGGGGCTTTCCAAGATTTCCACCGTAGACAAAGACTTTCTTATCCAGAGGAATTCCGTACTTTTCCCTAATCTGTTTTCTCGTCTCTGCATCCACACTCTTATCAATGACATCAATGCTATTTGGACATACCTTAACGATTTTTGGATCCAATTCAGGATTATGCTTAAGTACATAATCCACATTTGCCTGACTCATACAGCCAATCTGGTCTGAAATACTATATAGTTTCTTCTCTTGTCTGCGAAAATGCCTGTATAGTAATCCTTTGATTCCTGTTGTTGACATCATTCCTATGTCAACCGCGTTCTGTGGAAAAATATCTTTTAACATAAGATATGTCTTTGCGTTGTCTCTTTTTTTTACATACTCGACTGCGGATACAAGGGTAACTGGTGGCGTAGAATACAGCACCAGATCAAACTTCACATCTGAAAAGTAATTCTTGATAGCCTTCTTATAGGTTGGTTCTATCATTACGGTTGAAACTCCCTTCTCTATGATGTTTGTCTTTTGAGTATTGCCTATCTTCAGTCGTAAAATAGTCGCATGATCTTCGTTCACAAGGTGAGTTTCTATATTTCTTCTTCTCTCTGCAGGAGAAATCGCATATATCTGATGTCCATTTTTTATAAATTCACGAAGAAGATCAGTGTAAATATTTCTTTCTTTTATACTTTCAAATTCTATGAGAGACAAAAACAGTATTTTCATTTTATTTACACCTTCGTTAATTTACATTATTCATGAAACTTAATTGGCTTTGCTGGGCTTCCTACCGCTGTGCATTTTTCCGGAAGATTCTTAACCACAACTGCACCAGCTCCTACAATAGATTCTTTTCCTACGCAAAGCCCTTGGATGATTTGGGTCCCAGTTCCAAGTTCAACACACTCCTCTAGATTACAGAAACCACTTACATTTACACTTGGGTACAGTGTTACGAAGTCATGTAAAACTGCATCGTGACCAACTGTACAGTCCAAATTTATAATTACATGATTTCCAATCGTAGCATCCACTGTGACAATAGTACCTGCACAAATAATGGTTCCTTCACCTACGGAGCATGAACCACCAATTAATACACTTGGATCGATAACAGTGGCAAACTTTACAAAATCATTAACTTTTTCAATGATAAGTCTACGGATTTTACTACTTCCAATTGCGCAGACAACATATGGTTTGTCTAATCCTTTTAAATAATCAGATGTACCAAGAACTTTATATGCTCCGCATGCGGTTCCTATTAATTCGTTATTATCATCAATGAACCCTTTTATGTTCCATGTCTGTTTTACTGAATTAATCCTTTCAATCAGCCATGCAACCTCTCTACCAAAGCCACCAGCACCAATTATATATATATCATTCACTGTACTCATATTACTCATTATTCTTTCTCGACTCATCCGCTCCTCTAAACTCTTCCATTGTTACTGATGTAGGTGAACTGATTCCCTTTTTACCAAGGACTGCACGAATTGTATCCAGCAGAATCTTCACATCTCCGAGAAAGGTTATTTTCTCTACATACTCTATATCAAGAGCAAATTTCTCATCCCAGCTTATCGCATTACGTCCATTTGCTTGAGCATAACCCGTCAAACCAGGTTTCACGTCATGTCTATGATGCTGTTCCTTAGAATAGCGGTCCAAGTATTTGACTAATAATGGCCTTGGTCCTATCCAGGCCATATCACGAAAGATGAGAATGTTAAAAAAAATTTCTGGTAGCTCATCTAGACTTGTACTTCTAAGCTTCTTACCAAAGTTCGTTAGACGTTCTTCATCCGTATACTTCCCATTTCCTTCTGGGAGCATACTTCTAAACTTATATAGTTTAAAAATCTTCTCTTTTCCAGTCTTTGAATTAATCTTTCCAGGTCTATCCTGTGTAAAAAGGACTGGTGAACCAAGTTTTATATGAATCAATACAGCTAATACTATATAGAGCCACCAAAAGAGCAATACAAAAATCAAAGCAAATAACCACCCCAGTATTGGCTTTACGATTGCTTCATATGGACCATATGGTTTATGTCTCATTCTACATCCTTACTCAAAGCATCTTCTAATTACTTCAATTACTCTGTCCTGTTCTTCCACAGTCATCTTATTATCTGATGGTAGACACAGGCCTCTTCTAAAGATGTCAGATCCAACATCTACTGATTCACTAGCGATGTATGCATTACTCTGACCACGTCCATTACCATTTCTAGTGATGAATGGGTGTGATGCATAGATTGGCTGGCAGTGCATCGGCTTCCAAATTGGACGACCCTCTGCATTAATGGAACTGATAGCTTCTAATATCTCTGTCGGGCAAGACTTACCAGCCTCAGCTACATATAGCGCTTCATGGTCACCGCGTACCGTCTTACACATTGCTTCCTCATCAATGATTAGGCAGGAAAGCCAGAAGTTTGGCTCACTGTTCTTCTCATCATAGGGATTCATTTGTACGGGTAGTCCCTTTAGCCCTTCCTTATAGCGTTCATAGATTGCCTTCTTTTGAGCGATATGCTCATCCAGATGTGGCATCTGACCACGGATTACGCCTGCAATGACATTACTCATTCGATAGTTATAGCCAATCTCCTCATGCTGATACCAAGGTGCAGCTTCTCTACTCTGTGTAGACCACTTACGGACTTTGTCCGCATCCTCTTTGGAATCAGTTAGGAACATTCCGCCTGATGAACCCGTAATGATCTTATTACCATTGAAACTGATGGCACTGTAATCTCCGAAGGTTCCTGTTTCTCTTCCTTTATATGTAGCGCCAAGGGATTCTGCAGCATCCTCAATCATCAATGCATTATGCTTCTGACATACTGCTTTTAATTCATCAATCTTACCTGGTGTCCCATAGAGATGAGCCACAACAACTAGTCTAACCTCTGGATAGACCTCAAATGCCTTTTCCAGTGCAACCGGGTCCATGTTCCAGGTATCATATTCCGTATCGATGAATACAGCTCTTCCGCCTTCATATGCAACAGGATTAATCGTTGCATCGAAGGTCATATCTGAGCAGAATACTCTATGTCCTTGTAGTGCACCTTCATGTGCTTCATGAAATCCATAGAGTGCTTCACCAGCCAATCGAGTTGCCAAGTGAAGAGCTGCTGTTCCTGCAGATAATCCAACTGCATACTTACATCCAACATATTCTGCAACTTTTTTCTCTACTTCATTCACATTCTCGCCTGCAGTAGTCATCCAATTGGTTTCATACGCAATTTTCATGAATTCTAGTTCTTCCCCATGCATTGTTGGAGATGACAGCCATACCTTCTTCTCAAGTGGTTCTACTTTTCTGCTATACATGATCGCCTTCTTCTTACGCTGGTTTATACGTACTAACTACACTCATGACTTCGTCACGAATTTTATCATCCTTATTCTTATAGGATACCTCCATCAGATGTCCTAACTGTTCTGTTAGGAACTTATCTCGGTCAAATGGAATCGGATGACCGATGAAGATCAGCTTATTCTCTGTCTTCTGCAGGCCCTCTTCTGCCATGAGCTTCTCTTCGTAGAGTTTCTCTCCTGGACGGAGGCCAGTGAATTCAATCTTAATATCTACTCCTGGCTTATAGCCTGAGAGACGAATCAGATTCTTCGCCATATCTACGATCTTCACAGGCGATCCCATATCCAAGACGAAGATCTCACCGCCCTTGGCATAGGTACCAGCCAGCATTACCAGTGATACTGCCTCTGGAATAGTCATGAAGTAGCGAATGATATCAGGATGGGTAACCGTCACTGGGCCACCCTTTTCAATCTGCTTCTTGAAGATTGGGATGACAGAACCATTAGATCCTAATACATTACCGAATCGTACTGCTACGAACTGTGTCTGGATATCCTGGAAGAGTTCAGAGTTCGGATCCACATTATGATCTCCCATACCCATATGGGTGAAGAGTTGTGGAATCTCATAGGCCTTACCCTCTTTGATCTTCGCATCGAAGGACTGGATGACCATCTCGCAGAGACGCTTAGATGCACCCATGATATTCGTTGGATTCACAGCCTTATCTGTAGAGATCAGTACGAATCTCTTACAGCCATGGGTCATTGCCGCATAGGCTGTCTTATAGGTTCCGATGACATTATTCTTAATAGACTCGCAAGGACTATCCTCCATCAGCGGTACATGCTTATGTGCAGCTGCATGGTAGACGATGTCTGGTCTATATTTTTCAAAAACCTGGAAAATCTTACGACTATCTCTAACGGAGCCGATTAGTGTCACTAGATTCAGATATGGATACTTCTCACGGAGTTCTAACTGGATGTCGTATGCATTATTCTCATAGACATCGAAGATGATTAACTGCTTCGGTCCATGCTGAGCGATCTGTCGGCAGAGCTCTGATCCGATGGATCCGCCACCACCTGTTACCAGAACCACCTTATTATTAACGAAGTCATAGACCTCCTGCATGTCTGCCTGGATCGGGTCACGTCCTAAGAGGTCCTCTACAGATACTTCCTTCATCTGGGATGCAGTTACCTGTCCGGTCACGAACTGATACATGCCTGGGAGATTCTTGATCTCACAATTGGTCTCCTGGCAGATGGCGATGATGTCACGACGCTCTTGGGCACTAGCACTTGGCATAGCGATGTAGATCTGATCTACACCATACTTCTCTACATTCTCCAGGATGACATCACGGTTACCTACAACTGGTACTCCATCGATGTAACGATTCCACTTATTCGGATTATCATCAACGATGCAGACCACATGTCCATCCACTTCCTTCGCACGCTTGATATCTCGAAGCAGTGCCTGTCCAGCAGCGCCTGCACCGATCAGCATGATATTCTTAGACACACGCTTACCACGTGCTCCCTCTCTCATTAAGAGGACAAAACGGTAGGAGAAGCGGATGCCTAGAACCAGGCCGAACTGGATGATCGTTCCAATGAAGTAGAAGGTGAGTGGCATACGATGCCCTGTACACATAGTTCCAGCAACCATAATAGCTGTAGTGATGAGAGTCGCCCAGCCAGTGCGGATCAACTCCGCATAACTGGCAAACTGCCAGAGGGTACGATATAAACGCATGAGCAGGAAGATAATAATGCATGTGATTGTGTAATAAGGAATAATGTGTAGGTAGGTATTGAGGTAATTCCTTGGCACTGCAGAATAGTGGAAGTCGAATCGTGCCAAGAGAGCGAACATATAGGCGAGATTCACTGCGATTGCATCATATAGTATTAGAATCGCCGCAATCACATGCCAATGCTTGATGTGTAGGGTCTTTGCAATTTTCCGTGTTACTACAGATATGCCTTTCATTACATATATTCCTTCTGATTATCCTGAATACATCAAAAAGCCGATACCAGGAGTTTTCATCTCTTACTGCTATCGGTTCTCTCTTGATGTCGTCTTATGATTGCTTGCACTGTTTTACAAACCGTGCCTATCTATTATCGTGCTAGTAATATGAAAATGCAAGGATAAATTCCTGTTTATAGTATCATCTTAGTGTTATAAACAGGAATGTAATCTATCTTCTTTAGCTCCGGTACTCAGCAATCCAAGTCCTCAGCGATGCCTCCCTGGTTTCGGAAGATGATGAGTTTACTGAATACATAGTTCAGTGCAACTACGATAAATTGGCTACAGCACTTCACAGTCATGTTCGGGAGATGCATCTGCTCGATAAATACGTAGAGCATCCCCTCCTCAATAGCCAGAGTAACAAGACGTCCAACGGAGAAGCCCCATAACTGCATGAAGAAGGCAAAGACTCCAGTTGCATGACTTACAAATACATATTTACGATTGGTATAGAATGCGAAAGCTGTTGCGAAGGTCCAAGACAGAGCATTAGCAAATAGTATATTCCAGCGAAATGTCTCGGTAAAAAGCGCATATGTAAAGATAGCGATAAGGAAGGTTCCTAAACCAAATAAACCATATAGCGCCAGCTCTTTATATTTCAGATAGATGGGGTGCATTTTCTTATAGCCGATGGGATGCTTCTTGAAGAAGAAGTCGAATACCCGATCCAGCCAATCACCAGGATTAAGCATAGATTCACTCCAATTCTTTAAGGTCTATTAACTTATTGATTTTAGCACCATTTCATATGAATGTCTAATTTTCCCATCTTTGGTATACTATTCTGTACATTTTATGTACAATTCATTCTCTTGTGGTGATTATCTATCAGAATGACGCCTTATATTTTTTTCCAAAAATCTTTGCTGACAGGAAGGACTTCACCTTCACCGGCCAGTTCTCTGGGACGGTATGAAGTACTGGGATCTCCATTAGGAGAAGTCCCTTCCTCTTCTCCTGATTCACCCATACATTAAAGAGGATCTCACTGACACGGCCAAAGAGTCTCTGTTCAAATGAGGACAATTGAGACAGGTCAATTCCCTTCTCTAATTCCTCCAGAATAGGGAAGAGCCAGCTCATATATCGGTCATAGACATCACGTGATGCAATTAGCATATTCCACATATAGCCCCAGGTCTGCTTCATGGTCTCATCGAATGCATCCAGATACTCGGGACATAATTTGTCTATGATTTCTCGACTGAGATCTAAGTGATGACCATCAAATGTATGTGCGTAGTGAGAATAGAGGGACTCGATATAATACTTCCTCTTCTGAGGTACTAGAAGCAAGTCCTTAGGGGCAATCATGGTGTAGGAGAGACGGATGTCATCCGTTTGTTCGAGATACATGGATAACAGACTCTCTAATTCCGCCTGTGTCAGCACACTGTCTGTCCAGTGGTGAGTCTTACGATACTGCTTCCTCTGCAGGGTGAAGTATCTCCGGTAATGTACCAGGCCAATGACATCACTATCTAGATTCTTCCATGCCCAGTACATGCCTGTGAGTTCGCAGTAGTATGGATTCTTCTTAGAGATATTATCCCCTGTGTTATCTGGAGTGAATCCGTCTAGCGGATCCTTTCCCTCCGCACCTACATGGAGTGGGAGGTACATCTTATCATATGGGGTCGTGTATGCTTTATGAGATGCGATTATAATGCTTGTCTTCATATTACCTCCTAGCCAAGAACAGGCAGCGCTTCGCGCTGCCTGTTCTATAATATACCATATTACTTAACGCTACTGCCCTCATCCTCTGTGAGTTCCGTACCATATCCATAGTTCAGAGCATCCTTCTCGTCCAAGCCGGAATTCTGCTTCACACTCTTAGAGATGGACTTCACTGTGTCAGATGGTGTGTAGTCTGTCTCATCATAGAGGTACTCGTAGAGCGCCTTCACATTAGACTCTAGGGTACAAGGAACTACCACGGATCCAGCCTTTTTTCCAAGATTAGCACTATGCACAGCAAAAGGGAATCCTGTTTGTCCCTTTAATTCATAGCCCTGTACACCTGATGCCAGTCCGATCAGTTCCGTCACAGACATAGAGGTAGCGATATCAGGGAATACTCCAGTGATCAGCTTATCCAACTGTGCCGGAGATGCCTTCTTCGCCTTCTGAATCAGTTGCTCTACCACGATTCGCTGACGGTTGGCACGACCATAATCCTGAGATGCAGTATATCGGATTCTACACCAAGCAGTCGCCTGTACACCATTCAGATGTACCCCTGTGCCTGGCTTAATTGGTTGATCCTCATCCTCGTGACCAGTCACATATGCCACCTCACCAGCGTAGCCCTTTTCCTTAATGATTTGAACCTCTTCCTCAGAGACATCCACATCGACACCGCCTACAGCATCAATTGCCTCAACCAGAGCATTGAAGTCTACGGTGATATAGTCCTCTATGTCTAAATCTAGGTTACGATTTAGCATCTCGATCGCCTGCTTTGGACCGCCCTTAGAATATGCCGAATTTGCCTTACGGAGAGTGCCCTCACCATCGATATCCAGGTAGGTATCTCGGTATACAGAGACGATACGTACTTCCTTCGTCTTATTATTAATAGATGCCACCATAATGGAATCGGAATTGCCTCGGTCCAGCTTACCATTCTCACGATTATCTAATCCGAAGAGGGCGATATTGGTATAACCGCTTAAGAGATTCTGAGTCCTAGCATCTAATTTATTCTTCTCCACGGTACCGATTTCGGTAAAGTTAATCGTACCAATCTTCGTCATGAGATACACAGCACCAGCTAATAGCGCCAGTACAAGTAACTCAATGATGAGGATCACGCGACGACGCTTCTTACGCTTCTTACGACGGTATGCATTTCTCTCGCGAGGAGTCATTTCTGCTAGTTTCTTCTTAGTTTTCTTAGACATTATTTACTACCCTTACCTGTGAATACGACGCCGATGGTTTGGAAGATGATACGGATATCTAATCCCAGTGTCCAGTCAGCGATATAATTAGTGTCCATTCGGACAATCTCCTCGAAGTCTGTGATATCTGATCGGCCGCTAACCTGCCACATGCCAGTGAGACCTGGGCGAAATGCAAGGCGAGCCTTATGATGGCACTTATACTGTTCAAACTCATCAACCGTTGGCGGACGAGTTCCTACAAGGGACATATCACCCTTCAGAATATTCCAGAACTGAGGGAGCTCATCGATGGAGAACTTACGGATGAAGTGGCCGATTGGGATGATACGAGGATCATTTTCCATCTTGAACATCAGCCCCTGCATCTCATTCTGTTCCATCAATTCTGCTTTTCTCTGATCTGCGTCCGGGTACATGGAGCGGAACTTCCAGATGCGGAAGTGTCTACCATTACGACCCACGCGCTCCTGACTATAGAAGACCGGTCCCGGGGACTGGATTTTAATAATCGGCGCAAAAATAATAAACGCAATTCCTGTGAAAATCAACCCCACAAGAGAACCAACGATGTCCATCAGTCGCTTCATAAATAACTGACGTGCATTACGGATATTCATAGATCCGGTTAGCACCGTGTAGTTACCATATGTCTCTAATCGGCGGGATGGAATCATCTGATCCGTATGAACCAGTCCGATATGTACTGTGATACCCCACTCGATTAGCTCTACTGCCAGGGCCTCTGAGGATGCTCGGGTATTTCCATCGATGAAGACCTCATCCACCACATTGGTTCGGATGTATTCCATTAGGGAATCAGCGGAAGCTACCACAGGAATTCCCTGTATCTCCTGTCCCAACATATCTTCATCTACTACTGCGATTCCAGACACCTTGAACTCGGTATACTTATTATGTGCTAGTTCCCTAACGCATTGGTCTACATTATTCCGCTCACAGATCAGTAACATCTCTGATTTATTCACATCCTGGATGAGGCGCTTTCGAACAAAGCGCTTCAGTAGAACTCTGCCGAAGTATTCCAGGATAATAGATAGTCCTAGATACATGAAGAGCATAGAACGTGAATAATAGAGGGACTGGCGACTTCCGTACATGTAGATCAGTAGCCCGCCAAATACTACAAAGCAATGTCCCACGGTATGGGTGAATTCCTGATAGCGGTTACGGCGCAGGACTCCTGTGTAGCTCTCTGTAAAGAAAACTACCACGATGTCAATCATGAACAGAATAACGGCCATGCGCTCATAGATGCCGTCACGGTATGCCATATTCTCAATATACCAGTTGCCCTTGAATCGAAGTAGGAAGGCTGTAAAAAATGCCAATTCCTGCATCACTAAGTCAAGTAGCATAAAGTCTAGATGCTTGATCCAGCCGCTTTTCTTCTCCTGATACAAAAGCAGACTCCTCTCTGATAATTATCCCTGAAGCATATGACCCCCTAAAAAGAAGGAGAGAGGAGCTAAATCTAGCTCCTTCTCTACTCTATCTCACATGCTATTCATTCATACGAAACTCAGGGAATTATATCATAATTCATTCGGAATGTCGATGAATAGAAGCCGCCTTAAAGAAATCTTAAGGGCCGGCTTAGTAGATGGAATCTATCATGGACTATTCTATCGATTCTGCTTCAGACGGTTGTATAATCTGGGGCAGAGACGCTTCACCCTGTGAAAGAGCATCATACGGCCATAGGCTGTCCGTCCCCTGCCCTCTGCCAGCGGACGATAAAGGAATTCTGTTACCAGGCCGCCCTTGTCTAAGTGTGGGGAGAGGATGGTGAAGAGACTGCGCTCCTCATTCAGGATCTGTTCTGCATCAAGCGCCTGTCCCTCATTCAGGATCTGTCCTGCATCAGTTTTAAATCCCGTCATCTCTTGTTCGATCAGGTCTAGAATCTGTGCTTTGCTAGCCCCATGCTGGATCTCACGATTAATCATAGATGCAAAGGATCTGAAGTAGCGCCCTGCTAAGAGCTCTAGCGTCTCCTGATAGAGGGTAGTCTCCGATAATGGAGTTGCCATATCTGTTGGTGAAGTAGCCGCATCTGTTAGTGAAGTTGCCACATCTAACGTTAGTCGGCCAGCAATCTGCTCTAGCACTCGTGCATATCGTCTCTTCTGGATCGAAAAATAGTCAGGCACATAGCGATCCGTCAATCGATCTCCCGTCTGATTCTGATAGTGGTACAAGACCTCTGGAATCGTCATGGCAGATGCTGCATGATCATAGACCTTTGCATTGAAAAAGAAGTCTTCCGAAAAGCTCATGGCGGGAAATTGTATATGATTCTCCTGTAGTAAGCTGGTCCGATACACCTTATTCCATGGGTAACCATAGAGAGTCTCACGCTCTAGATCATAGATCATCTTAGCGAAGTCTACCGGTTCTTCGGCCAGCCTCTTCTCCAGGGTATGGGTATTGGAGTAATAAATCGACTGTTCCTGATCCAAATAGTCCTCGAAGACACCGAAAGCCAGGACATCTGGCTTCTGATTCTGCAGGTAGAAAGCCACCTTCTCTAATAGATTCGGCTCAATCCAGTCATCTGCATCCATGAAGAGAATATAGTCTCCACTTGCCAAGCCGATTCCCTTATTACGGCATGCAGAGACACCAGAATTCTTAGGCTGATGATAGGCTCTCCATCCCTGGTGACCGGAATCCTTTGCCAGATCATCTAGGATCATCGCCGTATCATCTGTGGAGCAGTCATTTATAAAGAGTACCTCATGAGGCGCATAGGTCTGCTTCTCAATAGATTGAATCAGATGAGGCAGTGCCTTGGCTGCATTATAGGCTGGAATGATTATTGAAAATCGTATTGTCTCTTCCATAATTTTTCTTCCTTAGATCACCCATCGACCAGTTTTCCCATCCAGATGAAGGGTCGTATCCTGACTATAGGTGTCCTCTACCATGAATAGTCCTGCCACATCCTCTGTAAGAGGGAGCTTCATATACTTCTCATAGCAAGCCTGGACATAGTCTCTCGTCTGCTGACGAATGGACTGAGGTACTCTAGTAACTGAACCATAGGCGTCTCTCTCTAAATCTGAGCGGATACCAGCATAGTCTAGAATGCCTCTCTGTAATTCCTGGATTCCCGCTGAGGGCTTCTCCTCTACTCGGAAAACTGGATGCACATCTGTGGTGGTCCAATTTTCAAATGGACTGTTTGGAGTGGTTTGTCCACAAGGATCTATAGGATCCGGCTGCATATCCACATTCAGGTCAAAATGCTTCAACTGTCCATAAGGAGCCTGTAGGATGCACTCCAGGAAGAGCTGGGTCTCATCAATCCTCTCAGCAAAACTGCTATTCCGTGAGGCTGTTGATAGATGGACGGATTGATTCTCCTTCGCCTGATCTGTAAGTCCACGCGCTGTCTTATTAGCCTCGTCCTTCCTGCAATATGCCAGGTTCTCACAACCCACTTCTCGTAGACCAGGGATCTCCTGAAATACAGCCAGATATGCTGCATCTACAGGCTGTCCTAATAGCTTCGCCATCCAGTACTGGATGGTGCCGGCATATCCGATATCCACCAGGACATTCCCTCGATGGTCAGCATGATTACCTGCATTTCCTACGAGTCCTTCGGGTTTCTCATCTGATTCAGAGAAATGTAAACCACTATCATCTGTGGTTCCATCACCCATCATTCCCAGTGCAGCGAGGTAGTGACTGTATGCCTCTCTCTCCTCCTTGGCATTCTCTAGAATCTGAGGATAGTAAGGCTGGATCATCTGAATCGCCTTATCATAATCATCATCCGATGCACCCTCCTCAAAATGAAGGAGCTTATCTGGGAGTTCTGCTGCCAGTGCCTCATCCATACCGAGGCGGGATATCACCAGATTCCGCATGGAGCCATCGTAATCTCTCCGAAGAATCTCTCGGATGTCATCCTCAGTTCGAATTGCTGCCACTGACACTGCGCGGCGAGATGCTAAGAGGTAATGATTCTCCTTAGCCTCATCACGATAGATCCCACGATAGACCTGCTGGAAGATATATCCCTCACGAGCTAAGAACTGGAGTGTCACATCTCCCGTATTATCATGGAGCCAGGTCATAAACTCATAGAGCAATGGGCCAAAGGCGCTAAATCCATAGGTATAGGGATCTGTAAAGCGTAGCTGTCCATCAGGTGATAATGCAAAGGGGCTGTTGTAGACTCCCAGATTACAGTTCAGGCCCTGAATGATTGAGCGCATGACTGAATCTGATATACCCTGAGCCACATGAGGAAGCTCACTTCCGTCAATGGTCTCTTCATCACGTGGATTCATGATCCAGGTGGTTTTCTCTCTTCGATCTGACAGCATCTGCCAGTCAGATTTCTGATTATCTCCAACATGGGCTACATTTTTCCCATTGTAATCGGTAAGCACCTGATCCCATAGGGTGTCATCATCCTTACGAAGCCCCTCCTGGCAGGAGATATAGAGACGGCTATAGCCAGTGATGCCATTAGACTCTAGGATTGGCTCGATGATATCTCGGGTGAGATACATGTCACTTACCAGAATGATCTCCTTACCACTTGCTAATAGGTTCTGATACAAGGTAACCATATCCCGACGAGGCTTCAAGTACTTACCCTCTAGTGATATCTCTAGCTCAAGTAATTGCTGGGTCTTCTCATCAGATAGCCTCAGTGACTTCTGCAATTCCGCATAGATATCCCGAATGGTCGCACCAGCACCGATGGAACGATTAACCGTACTATCTGCTAAGATTCTCGCTTCACTGTATCCAGGCACTCCAGACTGCTTCTCTATGATTGAAAACAGATCCCTGGGATGGTAGACAGCACGGGTGAGGAGTGTATCAAAGATATCAAAACTGATGACATCGTAAGCGGAGAGGTCCAGCTGAAGCTGGGACAGGTCTCTCTGGAATGTCTTAGCAAAAATCTGCTTATCCTTCTCGACGTGCACTTCCTGTCTCGATGGAGAAATAAGGGCTTCTTTGAAGCCATTGAACTGAGTTACTTTGGATATCGCACGTTCTAGTACATGCGCTAGCGTCCCATCAATCTGACCAGATTCTTCATCAAAGTCAGCGTATGTTAATCTCTTATCCCAAATCTGTCTAATTGCTTCATTCCGTACTAAGAAAAAGCTTCCAGCTGGATAGAGAAAGATTCCTCCCGAAAATGGAATTCCTATAGAATCCAGAAATTCATGCCCCTTAGCTTCATTACTGAGCCATCCATAGGCCTCTGGCGGAAATCCTTGATGGTTCTCTGGGTATACCAAGCCAATCTCAGGTTCTGATTCTAGCAATGACAACAGGCGCTCTACCTGCTCCCCTGACCCAATCAAAGCGGCAACTGCATATTGTCTCCAATTCTGCTGCTCCTCACCAGTATATACTGATTTCTTAGAATGCATGTGATAGACATATTTATAAGTCGACAATTCTGTACCAAATAATACATACATGGGTGCGATGTCGCGTCCACGATTCGATGTCGCTCTTATCTCTACCGACTGCATATGAGATATCGATCTACATTTCTCTCGGATATCCCTAATATGTTCGCCCGTATCAGCTCCATAGTCGCGAATCGAAATATATAGGTCAAAGGGGATACTGATATGAGAAAGTGCTTGAACAAATTCATCGAGGAGATCCTCATAATACAGATGTAAATGAACAGCTAGAAAATGGTCTCGCTTTGACAGATTATCTAGCGATTCACCTTCCCTAACCAGGTCATCTAATTCCGCATAGGTAATCACTCTCTCGCTTGTGGGCGCAACAAAAGAAGCCCGTCTCTCGGCGAGCTTCACTTTTATTTTATTTACAAATGCAGACACACCCTGCTTACGCAGGATGTCCACACCTCTCTTGATATGACGAATAGTATTACGATTCATATATTGCGTCTCTCTCAACTGATTCAAATACCTATCCTATCGTTTCCTCTAACATTTGTTTTACAAGGATTTCATTATTTCTTAATGTTGTTTTTTCTTCCATCACATTTTTCAATGCAGTCTGTGAAATAGCTGAATATAATTCATGATCAGAAATCAACTGCTTTAGTGCTTCTCTCCATTCAATATCGTTCTTACACAGAATAATATCCTCATGATTCAAGGTATGATTTGCAATCTCAGAATTATAACTTGCCACAGTAGGAACACCAACTAAAGCAGCCTCCATCCACTTATTTTCAGACTTAGAGCGATGGAACAGTGTATCCTCAAGAGGCATCAAATTAATATCAACTGAAGCAATAAGTTCTGGCAATTTCTTCCAGTCTACAAAACCAACCTTTTCAATCTGTTCCTGCACTTGATCAAACTTCTGGTCAAGCTCAAGAACTCCTACAATTTTGAGACGAAGATTTTTATTTTCTCTAAGTAATTCAAACAAAACATCGGAAATCAATCGGAAATCATCGTTATGCGTACCAGATCCACTAAAATAACCTAAAGTTATATAATCATGAACTCCTTTTTGTTTTCTTGCAAAGTTAGACAAAATCTGCATTTGTGCACTTGCCCTGTTACGATTTACGATAACCTTCTTTGCAGGGAAATGTCTCTGAATTACTTTTTGTAAGGTATCCGTGGAAGTAATGATCATATCCATTCGTGACATACAATCATGAATATCTGCAGCGTATCGATCAAAATCCTTATACTCATCATCCTCTAGAAACGATAAATTGGAAATCAATGAGTAATCGAAAATCATATCATCAATATCGTACATCATGCGGATATTATGGTCCTTTGCTTCTGTAATAAATTCCCTAAGCGGACCAATATTTCTGCATCTATATATCACTATTGTTCCAATTGAATTCCAATCAATCTGTTTTGGTATCTTAGTTACTTCCCAAACTTCTCCCTCAATTCCCTGCTGCAGAAGTTCTTCCTGAAGATGCTCTAGTCTATATCTAGATGAGAAGGACTTGTACTCCAGTAAATAAACAATTTTCTTCCCACCTAGAACCTTTTGCTTTGGGAGTCTATTCTTTTCTATATAATTAACGATTTCATCAAACGCACATTTACCAGAAAATTCACTGATAACTATGCCTCTCTCATATCTTTTTATTCGATATGCCGGTGCTCCGATATCAAAACTTGCAATCGGCATATTCATCTGCATAATTTCTTCTGTTGTATAGGAAAATGTTTCTGGCCATACAGATGATATAAAAAATAAGTCTATATCATTCTCATAGACAAGTTTTACCAGATTGTCTACGCTATATTCTCCTGTTTGCCTAAAGTATGGATTACTCAGAAGATTCTTCGCATCCTCGCCAACCTGTCCAATCAAAATCACACGAATATCTTGACGTCCTGATTCTTGGATTGCTTCTAATAATTCTTGGACTTTCAGAGCACCTTTATGAATCGCCATAGTTCCAAGCAATCCAATATTAATCGTATCTGTTGTCTTATAATTCTTGTTTATCGGGAAAAAAGACTCAACCTGATGAGGTACAAGGGTAATCTTCTCACTAGCGCCAAATATGTCTCTAACACGTTGTTCAGTGTCTTCGGAAAATGTTCGAATCTCATCACAATGATTTAAGAATTCTTTCCACATCTTTTGCCATTCGCTCACATCACTTATTCCATATATTTGCGAATAAGGATTAGATTCATAGCACTTTTTGCAGATCTCACCAGCTGGCAGTCCACAATATTCATGTTCTGGAGTCATTAGATTGATGGATGGGCAAATTGCAAAATAGTCATGGAACAGCATAACCAATTTTGCTTCTTGCTGCTTCTTCAACATAATAATGCTTGGAAGAATATTTCTCAAAACCGGATATGTAACCAATTCGTTGATATAAATCGTATCAAAATGAAGATACTTTGATATTGTAATTAAATCATCGAATTTCTCAACTCTATACTTTTTCTCTAAATATTTTGAGTGGAAGCAAAGCCAGAAACAATTGTTCTGCAAGTCATTACGGACAATCGTAACCGCATCGCCTCTTTCTACATGTTCTCTTTCTTTTCCATCCAAATAAGCAGTTGCTCCACCGCCAAGGCAATGATCAAATGCTAGTATTGATTCGCTAGATTCATCCTTCATATCCAGAATCATTTGACATAATTCTCTGATATCTTTATTTAGATCTTTTACAATAAAATGATTTACGTCACGTTCATAGTTTGGGTAACGTTTGTTAACAATAGCAACATTATGCTTCAGAAGTTCTGTTTTTTCCTCTGACTGGAAACTTCCACCATGTTTATGGTATACAAACAAATTCTCCACATGAACATTTTTATATCCTGCCTTTACTGCACGCTGGCACCAATCGTTTTCTTCCCCAAATCCCTTGGAGAAAGTTTCATAATCCAGTGTACCGATTTCGTCAATCACATGCTTATTCATACCCATACAGAATCCCACACCTGTAGGTGCCACAATATTCCGAGGTTTTACATGAGCAAACACTTCATCAATCTGATCAACCGTCATTCCTCTATAAATCGGGTTATTATAGCAGAAATTTGGGAAACTAAAAATTGTAGCACTATTTGTGTAAGGTGTTGTTGATGCAACCTTATCATCTAGCAGTATCGGTGCCATCAGACGTTCCAGCCACAAGTCTGGTAATACAGTGTCTGTATTCACTAACGCAACATGGTTTTCTGCCCGTTGTAGAGCATTATTTACCGATTTTACAAAGCCATAGTTTTCTTCATTATTGATGATAAATACATTCTCATGTTCTGCAGCAAATGTTTCTTCAATTTCATGTACTCTTGGGTCTGGACTCTTATCATCCACCAGGAAAATACGAGCATTCAACTTCGTTCTTAATAATGTTGGAAATAGTTGTGTTAAGTAATCGTATCCATTATAAATTGGGACAATTACATCAATCACTTCTTCAGAAGAGATGTAATCTACATTGTCAACAAAGTTATTTAGCAACTGGTCTTTAAGGAAGATTTCCGGCTCAGTCTTATATTTCACATAGACAGCTTTCAATCTTCTCTTTAGGCCACGATACTTTTTCTTCATCCAAGGGTATATATTTGTCATCTTTTCTTTCATCATATGTATTTTCCACAATTTTCCATTCTTAATGGCTTCAATCTGACATTCCAACTGCATATTGGAGTTTTCTAGTCTCTCTTTTTCGTTGTGCAGTTCATTAATTAGATCTAATTGATCATCTAATTGATCATCATATAGTTCACTCAGTCTTTTTCTGTTTAATGGAATCACTTCAACAAAAATAGTAATAGATCCTATGTTTTTATCATCTAAAGTTATTCCAAATGCAGGATCATCTGTATTAAACAAAATCCCTTTCGAATTTATTATATGGCCATTTAATGGAGTCATCTCCAGTTCTTCTCCATTATCAGATATAGCGTATATAGATTTAACAACACATGAATATTCACAGGGATCCCATCTCAATACGTCTCCAGAAAAATCATCGGGTATTTCGTATTTGCATACAAATTCCTGATCACTTTTTGAAATCTGTTTCGTAATCGCTTTTCCATCAATCCATAGTGTTGCTTCAAGACAAATATTATCAAAATATTTATTTAATAATTCTTCTTTCGATGCTTTTACATATGGCTTTGCAAATCTACGATTTCTTCCTGCACCTATGAATTGTGTTGTAAAATGCATTTCCCATTCACGAAATACCTGCTCCGACTCCTCCCCAATGTCATATTTATTAAGTATATTATATCTATCTAGCTTACTAGAAAGAACAGGATGGTTGGTGTAACATTCATTAATAATGCGCCACATAACATACTCAATAGGTATGTCAAAGTCAAACGTCCACTCAGGGTCAATAACCACGAATTTATCCCCATCGATAAATATATTATCAAGGATAAGGTCTATATCTTGGCCTGATTTTGTATGCATAACGTTATCCAATTTTTTCCTTCCAAAAACTTTTTGGAACTCCGTTGTATAGAAATTATTTGATTCATTTGATGTTCCTAAAATTTTTGTCCATACCAGATCAAGGATATCTTCACATTTTTCCCAGTCGGAATCAGAAATAGACGCAGAAAAAATCTCTTCTAAGCTTTGCATTTCTAGATAAGGATAGCGGATTCGATCAGTCAAAAGATTTGCTGATATTATGCTACAATTCTCATTTTCTATTTTTACCTGTGCAGTTTTATTAATATGAGGAATGGCTTTAGATGATCCAGCTACCTTGTACACATAGTTGTTTCCTGAATTTTCACTAATCATAGTGTATATCTGGAATTCAGGTTTTCTATCCATGCTTAATTTTACGTAAGATATATTTTCATTCTTTAGAGATTCTTTTCCCGCATTGGTTATATCAAGCATAATGGTATCAGCAAATTCCGCAGAGATGCCCTCTTGCTTCAAACTTTTTAGCAGTCGTTTTTTGTCGCATAACTCTACAGATTCAGTTTGGTAATTAAGAAACTCTTTTCCATACATGGAGGAATTAATGGTCTTATCAGTAAAAATTTCCGTTGTGAATTCAGCGTTAGGATAAGGATAATACTTATTAGAAACAGTGAGTCCAATTTGTTTTACTGTCTGCTCTACCTCTGATATGGAATACACATTTTCACTATTATATTCTTGATCAAGGAACACTCCAGTTATTCCAGATATCCCAAGAGTATTGGAAAACACGAATAATATATGACCATTTCTTTTTAATGAATTTGATAATATATCGAGCCTTTCTTGAATAGATCCTTCTTGAGATTGGAAATACTCGGTCCAAGGTAAATAAATATAATCATATTTATTCTCCTCTAATTCTTTCCATGACGAAGATACAAATACTCTGGTGTTTCCTTCACATCTGCTTTCTATGCATTTCTGCATATCTGTTGTGAGAGTAATCACATCTAACCTAACATCTAGTTTAGACACTGCCTCTGCAATTGCACCATATTGATTATCAAATACTAATACGCTCGCCCCAGAATAGAAGGGATACCAACGAAGGATGTTACCTCTCAAATCAGACAAATACAAAACTAAAGAGTCTGTCAACTCCCTTTCTGGAATATCATACAGACTCTTTCCTGTCATAATCAGAGAGAGAATCTTATCAGCTATTGTATCCATACAAAACCTCTCCCAATTATCCTATAATTTTTTCACTGTTATCTCTGTATTTATATCATAAAAACCATCTGTAGCCTTATCCGATATAACAGTTACACCTATAATATCATATAAACGATGATAAACGGTAAGTTCGCCATTTTCAAATCCAGTGCATCCAAGTGACAGAAAGTATTCCCCTCTTTGTAGGTCTATTTTCTGTTTAAACTCTATATCAATTGTATCTCCTGCCTGCGGACGACATAAATCATTCTTTTCATACATAGTATTTGTACCACATATTGTAGTTCCATGAATGTTCTTCAACTGAAACGCAATGATTGGATCCTGGAGTGTCTCATAGAATTTAACTCGAGCTCTAACTTTAAACTCTGATCCTTTTTCAAGTACATTATTCCACTGACCATTTTCATCTACAATTCCAAAGTCAACAATCTCAGCTCTCCCACTACCATATGTGTCGCTGGAAGGATTAATTGCAAAATGATCCTTCCATGCGGAGCCATCAGTTAATTGTACTCCATCATCTCCAGCCGCTTCAAACTCCTTGCCATTCTGTCCAACAAGTATTTTTTTATAGAGATCAATCATTTCTTTCGGAGTTCCTTGATCAATCATTGATCCTTTATTGAGAAGCACAACTCGATCGCAATACTTAGCAATAGAACTCAAATCATGGCTTACAAATAATATTGTCTTTCCCTGCTTTTTAAACTCTTCAAATTTGTGATAGCATTTGTTCTGAAAGAATATATCTCCCACAGATAGTGCTTCATCTACAATCAGTATTTCAGGCTCAATATTAATTGCCACTGCAAAAGCAAGACGTACAAACATACCACTTGAGTAAGTCTTTACTGGCTGATACACAAATTCTCCGATATCTGCAAAGTCGAGAATATCCTGTAGTTTGGCATCAATTTCTTCTTTTGAGAAACCAATCATCGTACCATTCAAATAAATATTCTCAATTCCTGTGTACTCTTGGTTAAAGCCTGCACCTAATTCTAGCAATGCAGAAATTCTTCCATTTACCTTCACATCACCTGTCGTCGGGCTAAGAACGCCTGTTATAATTTTAAGAATTGTCGATTTACCAGACCCATTTGTTCCAATAATACCAACCGTCTCACCTTCGTTAACGTCAAAAGAGACATTGCGTAAGGCGTAATGTTCCTCATATAATTTCTTTCGAGTCAAACCAAGTGCATCACGGACTCTATCTCTATTGTGAGAAAACAACTTGTATATCTTCGTAACGTCGTGAATGCGAATCGCATAATTATCGCTCATTTAAATTGCTCCTTATAGCACATCAGCAAAATGTGGACGCAGTCTCTTAAAGACTGTCTTTCCTATCAAGAAAATTCCAATCGTAACACCCCAAAAATAAAGAGTACTCGGAATATGTTCCCATACGAAAGTCCCACCTATCATGGTATCTCTGTATCCCCTAACCACATAATACATAGGATTTAGTTTCAACAGGAATAAAACTCTTGAAGAAAGGTTCTTTGCCATCGCACTCATGTTCCACATAATCGGTGTTACCCAGATAAAAACCTGTAATAATACATTTATCATCTGCTGCATATCTCTAAAAAAGACAACAATTGCACTTGTCGTATATGCAAAAGCCAATGCTAGGCAAAATATGCAGAATGTATAGTAAACCAACTGCAGAATAATTACCCCAGGAAATAATCCATACAGGATATACAGAAGAACCATAAACGCAACTAAAACCACATGCGTAAATAAACTAGAAAGAACCTTAACCACAGGTAGAACACTGACATTAAACACTACCTTCTTAACCAAGTAATTATATTCGATTAGACAGTTTGTGCCTGAACTTAACGCTTCACTAAAATAAAACCAAGGAATGAGTCCGGCAGAAAGCCACAATACATATGGTGCTTCAATTCCTTCTTTTGTCGCCTGAGATGGTGCATTTAATACTTTCTGAAATACAAACCAATATACAATAATAGTAATAATCGGCTGGACGAATGCCCATACAATACCAAGATAGGATCCCGCAAATTTAGCCTTTAAATCATTCTTTGCAAGACTATGCACTAATTTTTTATTAACTTTTTCTTTGTCTTTTGTTGGTTTAATCAAAGCAAATCCTCATTTAATTATCCAAAGTATCTATGATGTATAATATTCAAACAGTAAATTGAAAACAAAACAGCAAATATCATTGTAATACTAGATACCAATATTTTCACTTTTTTATTCTTAATATTTATACACTCCGGAAGAACAAATAGCAACACCATTATTGCAGGTATATAATATCGTCCCTGTACGCCTCCAATATAAGGTATTTGGAAAATAGCTTGGTTGTAATCAACCTCGACCTCTGCAAACTCGGAGCCGTAGTACCATACACGATATGTATGATTAATCATTGACATCGAGATAAATGATGTTAAGCCCACTGAAACACCTATAAATACTATTTTCCCCCATATAGTATTTGCCATACCAAACTTTGCCTTCTTTTCATTTATCCCGACGAAAGATATTAGCCCCATTACACACAGAAAAACAACAGCTGACCAAACAGGAATAGGGGTATCCAAATATCCAAAATCACCTACTGTAGACGTAAGCAAGTAGTCTCTCCAAGTATTCCATGTGTTCGTAAATAGCAAAAGGGTCTGGCGAGGATGTTTAATGCAAGCTTTTAATACTTGAATGTAAATATTAGATTTACCAATCTCAATCAGTCCCCAAAATGCTACTAACACACATGCAACAAGAATCGAATAATTCCACCACGTATTCTTAAGTCGTACTCTTTTCTTAGGCAAAATAATCACATACTGATTCAAGGGTATTGCAAGTAACAGCAAAGCTAATAATCCATATGGCAATTTTACAAGAACTATTATTCCAAGTATTAATAACAGTTTTAAGTACTCTACCCCAACAATGTCTTTCTTTTCCTCTATATATCTAACAACCATAGCACAGAATAAGAAACACATTGGTAGTAATACTGAATCATAGTTTATCGAAGACGCCTGTTGTAAACACATTGGTGTCAACATCATCAATGCATACGCTAGTTTTTTTATTGGAAGAAGTTCCAAAGCAATACTAGTAATTATTGCATAAAACAATACGGCGAAGCATTCTCCCAATCGCATAATCCAATAAATTGGTAAATGCAATAATATCCCAAGTAAAATACCGAAAGCACTAGGCAAATGACGAATTTGATAAATGCTAAAGCCTCGAGGTAGCATATCAGTTAATTTATAATCCGACTTAGTTTCCTCGAGTTTTTCAATAACATCTTTCGATATTGTTTGATCCTTTTGCAGCATGTATCCACCATCATATAGTTTCATTTCGCTAGAAAAAGTTTCAACAATCTTAGGGTTATTGAAATCATCTGATATCATCCTTAAATGAGTCAGTTCATCGGGTGTTTGCCATGGGAGCAAAAAAGCTGAATAGAAAAACCCCAAAACCGTCACTAGGACAAAATAGAATAACGTAAATTTACTGATTTTTTTCATTTCTACCTCATTATTACTTTTTATTTGAAAGTACAAATCCATCAACTAATCGGCCTATTATTGTTCCAAACAGGATCGATATAGCAGTCACAATCAGTAATACAATAACTTTTCCTATTGACCCCTGCATCCATATTTGAAAATGGTGTTCTCTTGCCATCCACAAACGCATAATCTCATAGTGATAAATATATATTCCATACTCATTTGCTGCGACAAACAGAATTGGTTTAAACACAGAACTATTAAATCCGGTTCCGGATAGTATTCCAAAACACATCATGAAAGTAAGAATAATAGCCAATCCAGAATGCCATACATAACCAGATACATTATCTGAATAAATTCCATGGTTCGCACCAATGTATGACCAAACTGGTATTAACACTAACATAACTAACAGCCCCATCAAAAAAACAGGATTTCTATAGTTTACTTTCTTTATTAGGACTGCCGCACTCATTCCTAACACAAAATTATCTATTGCAGTTATCACTTCTCTAGAATAAACGAAATACGCCCCTGGATTAGTACTGTACGCAGGTATAATATAGTGAAATAGAACACACTGAGTTCCAATCGCAATAGCAATAGATGCTATAGCACTCATGACTGGAAACCTTTTTACAGCCTTGTAAATAAATGGTGCAAGTACATAAAATTGTACTATAGTACCCATCGTCCATAAAACCGTAATAATCCCACCATGTGTATTTATATCCCAGTTATGAAGAAATACTAGATGAAGCACAATGTTTTTTAAGCCAAATTTAGTAATCATCTCTTGTGTTGATGATAAAATGATTACTAAGAAAAGTGCAAAGTAATAGTTAGGTACAATACGTATCACTCGACCTTTGTAAAACTCTTTTAGCGCAATTCTTCCATGTTTTTCTTCGTTTCTTATCAATGATAAGGTGATTCCAAATCCACTAAGCACAAAAAAAGCTGTGACACCAATCTCTCCACCATGTTGAATATAAAATTTTGCAAATTGACCTGGTAAACTAGGCTGACCTTCCAAAACCCATCCATGGTAAATCATAACCAAAAAAAGGGCGATAGCTCTCATAAGATCTGGAAATACATATCGCTTATTCATAAAATATTATCCCTACTTTCGAAAATGGTAACCTATTTCTGTTTTGCCCAGAATTCCTTATAACTCCAGTTCACCTTATCCTTATCAGACAGATTCAAATCAGATTCTGTCATACCCTCAGGCATTGGCCATTCTACTCCCAAATCAGGATCATTCCACATCAGGCCACCTTCATCGTTTGGATGGTAGAAGTCAGTCACCTTATAGCAGAACTCTGCATGGTCTGAGAGACAGATAAATCCATGTGCGAAGTTCTTAGGAATCATGAACTGCTTCTTATTCTCTGCAGTCAGAAGAACTCCTGCCCACTTACCATATGTCTTAGAACCTGGGCGAAGGTCTACTGCAACATCGTACACCTCACCAGATACTACGCGAACCAACTTATCCTGTGGATACTGAATCTGAAAATGAAGTCCACGAAGCACACCCTTCGTAGAAGAAGACTGATTGTCCTGTACAAAAGTATAGTCCATGCCTTCTGCCTTCATATCATTCTCATTGTATGTCTCCATAAAGTATCCACGTGCATCACCGAATACCTTTGGAGTGATAATATTTAATCCTTCGATACCATTAATATTTTTTTCAACTGAAATTGCCATCGTATTGCCTCTTTCACTTCTTTATTTAACCAAAATATATTACTGAATCTCTCCATCAGCTACTGCCACCAAATACTTACCATACTCTGACTTCATCAGCGGCTTTGCTAGTTCCTTTAACTGATCTGCATCGATAAATCCGCGCTTGAATGCAATCTCTTCGATACAAGATACATATAATCCCTGACGCTTCTGAATGGTAGATACGAAGTTCGCAGCTGCAAGTAACATATCGTGGTTACCAGTATCTAACCAAGCAAAACCACGACCAAGTGTCTCAACGAAGAGGTCTCCACGATCTAAGTATGCGTTGTTAACCGCTGTAATCTCTAACTCTCCACGTGCAGATGGAGTAATTGTCTGAGCAATCTTTACCACATCATTGTCATAGAAATACAGACCAGGTACAGCATAGTTCGACTTAGGCTGCTCTGGCTTCTCTTCGATAGAGATAGCCTTGCCATTCTCATCAAATTCAACTACACCATATTCTCTAGGATCTCTTACGTAGTAACCGAAGATGGTAGCTCCACCATTCTTCTCCACTCTGTCGTGAGCATTCTTCAGTGTCTGGGAGAAGCTCTGTCCGTAGAAGATATTATCTCCAAGTACAAGGGCAACGGAATCATCACCGATAAAGTCCGCGCCGATAATAAATGCCTCAGCCAGTCCATTTGGAGCTTCCTGAACAGCATACTGGATATCCATGCCTAACTGTGAACCATCCTCTAAGAGTTCCTTGAATACAGGGAGATCTCTAGGAGTAGAAATAATCAGAACTTCTCTGATGCCTGCCAGCATAAGTGTAGACAATGGATAATAGATCATTGGCTTGTCATATACCGGCATAATCTGCTTAGAAATCGCCTTAGTTAATGGATATAATCTTGTTCCTGAGCCACCAGCTAAAATAATACCTTTCATTTTATTTTTCCTCACTATTCTTTAATCTTTCTATTTCTGCCTTAAGAATTCCAGTTTCTTGAACAAGCCTTTTAATATTAATACTCTGCTTTGAAATAATAGATGTTTGTCCAAAACTAATAACAAGTATCAAACCGAGAGCTAAGAATATCAGCATATTTTGAGGAACCGAGATTCCAACTATTCCACATATCCAAGTCTGTAGCTCTGGTATTAAGTCAAATAATAAGTAGACTATACCAACAGCAAACCAGGTAAGCGAATATTTTAAGGCTACCTGTTTTTTCCTTATTTTATTTACTATATATACCATTCCTATCACAATTACGATTGCGACTATAATTTGTAATCTGAAATTCATTGTCTCTCCTATACTTTTTATGCAGATAATCTCGCAATACAACAAGCAATTGTAACTTTTATCATATAATAAACTGATTGTTTCGTTGAGATAGAGGATTCCCCTGTTGTTCTAGCCAGCATTTTGACAGGAATTTCCTTAATTCTTAGTTTGTTCTTCAGAACCGTAACTGCTGTCTCTGGCTCTGGATAATCTTTAGGATAATGCTTTGCAAACATAGAAATCACTTGTTTATTCGCCAAGCGCATCCCCGACGTTGGATCTGTCACTGTGCCACCTGTTAGAAAATGAATTAATCTGGTGTAGAACCTAATCCCCATTCGACGCAAAGCACTTGATTGAAATCCTTCCTTTTCAAGGAATCGTGATCCGATTATCATATCTCCTTCATTCTGTTCTAAATGTTTTATCATTTCTTCCAGGAATGCTGCGTCATGTTGCCCGTCTCCATCCATCTGAACTGCACAGTCATAGTTATACTTCTCTGCATAAATGTATCCTGTTTGAACAGCGCCTCCTATGCCCAGATTGATAGGAAGATCTACGTGATTTATATTGTAATTATCTAAAATTTGAGGGGTATTATCAGTTGAGCAATCATTAATTACAACATAATCAAATGATGGAGCGTTCTTTTTAATATTCTCAACGGTATTAATTATCGCCCCTTCTTCATTATACGCCGGAATTATTACAAGTCCTCTCACACTTATCTCCTTATTTACTAAGTTTAAGTTTCAAATAGATGCCTCCAAGGAAGCTCATGAATTTTCTAATTCGTACACTTCTCTCAATCTGTCGTTTGGAAAGTCCCAAGACAGGTGCATACTTCTCTACAAGTTTTCTATGCTCTGCAACATACACATTTCCCTGATCACCGCCTAGAACTTCTCCAGTATTAGAATCTTCTCTAATCCTAAAATAGTTTAGCGGTTCCCTGATTACGTATACCAGACCATGACATGCCAGTTTCATATAAAAATCATAGTCTACGATATAGGAAAATGTTGGATCAATTCCGCCGAACTCTTTATACGCACTGGTACGAATCAGATTAGCCAATGGAGCACCAAAATAATCTCTGGAAAACAGGGAATGATGAGCAATTTTCTTACCATCAACAATCCCTTTACCATATCTCGGATATGAGCCAGATGGTTTATTCGCCTTATTGCGAAACTCTGTATCAGATTCCACTAGAACTATTTCTGGATTCTGCTGCATAGCATTTACTTCTCGTTCTACTAAGGAAGAATGAATCTGGTCATCTGCACAGATTAATTTGATATATTCACCACGGCACAGTTCCATTGAGCGATTCCAGTTACCAGACATGCCCAGATTCTTATCATTATGATAGATATAGATGATTCTGAAATCATTATCTGGTAATTCAGGAATATTTGATCTCTCAAAATCCACTAGAGGTGTTTTATTTGCTGGATCATCTGTTGTACCAGATATATAGAAGATCTCTCTGTCTGTTAGATCACAGACCATGTCTGCCATGCCCTTCTTCACGAATTCATCTGATGCAGTTCTAATAAGTTCTAATGAATTATCTTTAGAATTATCATCTACAACAATCAACTCAATATTCTTATACGTCTGATTAAGAACTGACTCCATTGTCTCAACAATATAATCGGCATTGTTATATACAGGAATGCAGATGCTAACCAGAGGATTCTTCTTTAACATCACATATCTCCATTTTCTTTTAGTGCCGTCAGATATCTGCCCACTGCATCCTGCCATGTAGGAAGTGGGGTAAATCCATTCTCAACCAACTTCTTCTTCTCAAGGCGAGAATTAAATGGGCGTGCAGCCTTAGACAGTCCATACTCTGCAGTTGTTACAGGAATAACCTTAGTAGACATACCTGCCTGCTTATAGATCTCCTTAGTAAAATCATACCAGGAGATGTAGCCGCCCTCATTGGTTGCATGATAGTAGCCATACTTGTCGGTCTGAATCATAGATACCAGAAGAACTGCTAGATCTAATGTGTAGGTTGGTGTACCAATCTGATCAGATACAACACGTACCTCATCATGATTCTTGCCAACACTCAGCATGGTCTTAATAAAGTTCTTACCGTTCAGACCAAATACCCAGGCAATACGCACGATAAAGTACTTCTCAAGAGTATTCGATACTGCTAATTCTCCACCCAGCTTTGTCTCACCGTAGACATTCAGTGGTGCATAGTCCTTACAGTCAGGATCCCAAGGCTCAGTACCCTGGCCATTGAATACATAGTCGGTAGAGATGTATACCATCTTAGCATCTACAGCCTTCGCTGCATCTGCCAGGTTCTGAGTTCCATCCACATTAATCTTCTTAACAAGTGGTTGCTTATCCTCATCCTCTGCCAGATCTACTGCAGTCCAGGCAGCACAGTGAACGATAACGTCCGGATTCAGTTCCTTAACAGCGTCAAGAACTGCATCTCTATCTGTAATATCTAAAGAGATGTAAGGTGCCTTCGTTACAGCCGATCCATCCTGGATACCAGCATACTCAGCCTTTAGGTCTGTTCCAACGCCCTGGATACCATTCTTATCCAATTCATTCATCACATCATGCCCCAGTTGACCTGCGACTCCTGTTACTAATACTTTCATGTATTTTTACCTTCCTTATAGATAGCACAATGACCGTGACAAACTGAGATTACACTTACATGCTCTCCTACTGTGTAGGACCGACTACGAAATGTACCCCCATGTTGGCCACGGTCTATATTTCCTAAGAGGTCTATCACCCCTTAAGTATAGCTAATTCAATTAATCCAGAACTTCCTTCTTACCATACATCTCCTGGTAATAGTTCTGATAGTCTCCGGAGATGATATTCTCCCACCATTCCTTATTATCTAAGTACCACTGGATTGTCTTCTTAATACCATCCTTGAACATGGTCTCTGGAAGCCAGCCAAGCTCGTTATGGATCTTAGTAGGATCAATAGCATAACGCTGATCATGACCCTTACGATCTGTAACATGCTCGATCAGATCCTCAGGCTTGCCTAAGTACTCGAGGATTAACTTAACGATATCGATATTCCTCATCTCGTTATGTCCACCGATATTATAAACTTCACCAACGGTGCCCTTACGAACGATGAGGTCGATTGCCTTACAATGATCCTCAACATACAACCAGTCACGTACATTCAGACCTTCACCGTATACTGGAAGTTTCTTATCAGCCAGAGCATTAGCAATCATCAGAGGGATGAGCTTCTCTGGGAACTGGTAAGGACCATAGTTATTAGAGCAACGGCTGATCGTTACAGGCAGACCGAATGTTCTGTGATATGCCATAACTAAGAGATCTGCAGATGCCTTCGATGTGGAATATGGGCTAGAAGTATGGATTGGAGTATCCTCATGGAAGAAGAGGTCAGGACGATCCAGTGGAAGGTCACCATATACCTCATCAGTGGATACCTGATGGTAACGCTGGATACCATACTTACGGCAAGCATCCATAAGTACGGATGTACCAATGATATTCGTCTCAAGGAAGATGGTAGGGTTCTCAATAGAACGGTCTACGTGAGACTCAGCTGCAAAGTTAATTACAACATCTGGATGCTCTTCTTCGAACAGCTTCTCAACGCCTTCACGATCACGGATATCTAACTTTACGAAACGGAAGTTAGGCTTATCCATAACATCCTTCAGTGTAGATAAGTTACCAGCATAGGTAAGAGAGTCAACACAGATGATTCTATCCTGTGGATTCTTCTCTAATTCATAGAATACGAAGTTACTACCAATGAAGCCTGCGCCTCCGGTTACGATGATTGTCATGTGACTACCTCCTAATTGGATTGATTAAAGTGCGTGACGAATAGTTTCTCAAAACTCATGTCCGTACGTTTTGTTTTATTAACTGTTATAGATAGTATAGGGTGACGTAACGTCATGGTCAACTCTAAATATGCCTTCTTACAATGCTAGCAAGTGTTCTAATCCCTTGATCCTGTATCCCCGCTTCAGAACTACAACTGCCGTTTCCGGTTCCGGATAGTCACTCGGATAATCATGCGAAACAAATGAATAATCTTCCTGTTGCAGAGCCGCATTCCGGAAGTCGGATCCGTGACTGTCTGCCCAGTCAGGCATCGTATCCACCATGTAAAGAAAGAAGTACCTATACGTCTGAGACAACTGAACTGAAAACCTTCATGCTGAATGAATCTCGATCCGATAATCATATCAGCCTCGTCATCCTTCAACTCATGTATCATATCTTCCAAAAATAAAGCATCATGCTGCCCGTCTCCATCCATCTGAAATGCACATTTATAACCGTGCTTCTCTGCATACAGATATCCGGTCTGGATTGCTCCCCCAATGCCTGAATTTATCGGCAGATTCACATGATTCAGATGGTTCTGCTCCAACAGTTCACGCGTATGGTCCGTCGAGCAGTCATTGATAACAATATAATCAATAGACGGAGCTTTCTTCTCGATATCCCGAACCGTCTGAACGATTGCCTCTTCTTCATTATATGCCGGAATGATCACAAGTCCGTGTGTCTTATCCCCATCTTCCATTTTCATCTGTTCCTGTCAGCTTCATATAAAATTTTTATAAGGATTTTCTTCTCCTGCTCCTGGAATTCAACATTTCCGTAAAAGCATACAGCAGATACCCCAGGCAGATATCAATCGGTATTGCCATAAGCCAGTTTTCCACCGGGCTTGACATCTGGAGGCTATTCATCAACACCTGCTGAATCGGCCAGCCTATCAAGTACATTTCATAGCTGGCATTAAAAAACCTGGGACGTATTTTCATGTCCGGGAGGCCCAAACATATGGACAAAATGCAGTATGGCAGAATAACTACCAAAGCGATATTAAAAAATGGTGTTCGTCCTAAGGCAATTAGGATCAGCAATAAAATAAAACCTACCAGAGGATTCAGAAAAATCTTTTCACGGAGATCATAAATCACAACACCAGCAAAGAAGAAAACAACTGGCCGAACCGCCGTAATCAGAAAATCATCTCTCATCCCATACAGTATATAAATATAAACAGCATCGATAAGTATCAGACTCAGAACATCAAGTATTACCCTTCTAAACTTTTTAAAAAGCTTCTTCTGAGCAACTATTGTAACCGCCATAATCAGTGCCAATGCAACATAGCAGGCAAATTCCACCGGCATTGTCCAGAGCGGGCCATTAACTGTCCGATCAGGATTATGCAAGAAAGTACCGGGGAGATTATGTTCTGGTATTAGCAGCATATAGAACAGATATCTATATGTAAGCGGTGCGGAGAAATATGTTTTCAGATCAACAGTCGTAATGACCGGCCCGAGGACAAAAACCGTCCCCAAAACAACGATCCAGAGTTGTGGGAAAACCCTCTTACATCTTTTCCAAAGAAAGAGCCGCAAGCTTTTATTCTTCTCAAGTGATTTTGTTACATAAAACCCACTCAGAAAGAAAAAGACCGAGACTGCTATTCCACCCAATGTACATTGTGAATCTGTATATGAATTCACAAGATCATATCCGTTCAGAACGCAGTGATATGAATGACTTATAATGACACATAGCGCCGCTATAAAGCGCAGAACAGTTATGTTTTCACTATACCCATTTATCTGCTCCGTTAATTTTCTTGTGTGTAACATCTTTTATAAACCTCCAAAAGGTTTTACCCCCTAATCATTTTTTATCTGTCTGTTTTTTAACTTATGCAGAGAAGCCTCAATGATGATTACAAGTCCTGCGGAAAGAAACAGATAAGTAAAAATCTGAACATAGCTTGCCCCATTCGGACCATACATTTTAATCAGATACCTACTCATCGGAAAGAGAAAGCCCATTGAAAGAATCATACAGACAACCATTGCTTTAATTCTGCGTAACGCAACCACAATCGAAGAAAGGATCCAGACGGTTGCCAAAAGTGCTGTACAGAGCACAACTGGATACAGCCAGTTCGTGTACTCAAGAATATCCCGGCCGTATAAAATGAGTAGTCCGAACCGCCCGAATATGCGTCCAACCAGATAGATCACCCCTATAAATATAGCTAAAATCGCATAAATCTTGTGAAGATGAGATTGGAATTCATTATATTTTTTTTCTGCAAGTATCTCAGAAATCTTTGGCAGAATAGGAGCAAATATGTAGGAAGCAAAGACCTGTACGACAAGCGTTGGTGAAGAAATTGATGAGTAGACCCCCAAAATCTTTGTACTTGTGATATCCTGCAAATCCTGCTTTGGAACAAGATTGACTAACGTGTTCATAAACGAAAACAGAACCAGTGGAATGCATGTTGCCAAAAGTTTCCAGATTTTTTTTGAAAATTTCGGTTTAATATTTTCAAGACGGGAAGTCATTCTTACATCGTACAAAAAAACAACCAGAAGATTCCCAGCTGCCATTCCCAGGATTGCCACAGCCATATTCCCTGTAAGGGTGATGACAATTGAAAAAACGATAACTGTGATTCCTCCCCTGAGGCAGAGGGAAATGCCGATAAAATCATATCTATCATGCATTTGATCAACACCGGCCAACACATCATGAGACGCTTCTGCAATTCTCACCAGCATGAATAGATCAATGCAGAGGGCCTGATACCATCCTGCACCAGCCATGGCCGCAGCCGCCAGACATGCAAGCATTCCAAGCTGACATGTCACTACCCGGCTTCCTGTATAATCGCCGGAATTATACTCCTTCTTGACATCTGACACCTGAAAATCACGCATACGAAAGAGTGCAATCGTAGAATATGTGCTGCTCGTTGTCATTGCAAGAGACAGGTAACCTGCCTGTTCATATGATGCGAGACGAACAACAAGAATCGTAATAAGCCACTGACAGAAACTGTAGATAATGTTTCCTGTCGTGTTCCAGATCATAGCTCTTCGAAGATTACTTTCCTGGACTCTTTTCTTCAAAGCTTTATCACTCCATCATCAGCCACATTAATTCCATCTCCAAAATCAAGAATCGCCGGGTAATGCGTCTTCCGGTTCTCTGGTGCCGGCGGAGTCATATAATCCGCCCCATAGCACTGTGTCATCAGCTTTTTATAATTCTGGGGCAAATTAATTTCAATATCTTCAAACGGAACTTTAACAACAGGAAAAATATCCTCTGTTGCGAGAGTTCCCCAAGCCGGATCCGTATCTGTGGGAAGGCCCATTCGTCTTGTCTTAACATGTTCGTACCGGCGAACAGCACCTTCTCCTTTTCTTTGAAGCCATTTCAACGGCACATGGAAGAAATGCAGGCATCCATGTATTAACCCGCAAGCCGCCCAAATCATTTTCGCCTTGAAGCCCTTCTGGAAGAGAAACGGCTTCCGAATATGCCATAAAATAATTAATTTACTGTAAAGCCAGCTCTGTCGAACCTGCTTCTTTAAATCTTTTTTTTCATCCGCCAAATTATCATAAGCATAAATGTCCAAGAAAATGCCGAAAGGACAGTTTATACTCTTAAAATATTCTTCTACAAAACGAGTTCCCTTAACGCAAAGTCTCGTTGAAAAAAGAGGATAGTTTTCGTTATGCTCCATATCAAGCAAATAATATTTTTCAGTCAGTTCTTTGTCTGCATACTTAATAAATAAATTAAAATCCTCTCTCGGCAGCGCTACATCTATATCATCATCCCACGGTATAAACCCACGATGCCTGATAGCTCCGAGACAAGTCCCTGCGATTGCAAAATATCTGAGATGATGTCTCTCACAAAGATCGATAAAATCTTTCAGCGCCTGTAATTCCAAGCTTTGAATTTTTTTTATATTTTCATTACTGTAAAATTTTGCCATAACATGCTCCAGTAAAAACGAATCCTTCTACGAATTTGCCAAACTGTCTTTAATACATAAAAAGGAATCCTATTTTTTTAAATAAATTCTCTCAAAGTTTCAATTTTAAATATAACCCACCCAGGAAATTCATCAACCGGCGAATCCGTACGCTGCGTTCAATATCTCCCCTTGAAAGGTCCAGTACAGGTGCGTACTTTTCTGCAAGTTTCCGATGTTCCTCTGTATAAGCATCACCCTTCGCTCCACCAAGGACCTCACCTGTATTAGAATCACTACGAATACGAAAATAGTTCAACGGCTCACGGATGACATAAATCTTTCCATGGCAGGCAAGTTTCATAAAAAATCATAGTCTATGATATAAGAAAAAGCAACATCAAACCCACCGTATTCCTTAAATGCTGACATACGAACAAGATTTGCCAATGGCGCACCAAAATACTCCCGTGTAAACAAAGAATGTCTTGCAATCCTCCTACCATCCATCAACCCTTTGCCATACCGATGATAACTTCCCTTCGGGCGATTATTCTGATCACAGAACTCTGTATCCGATTCTACAAGAATTGCCTCCGGGTATTCTGTCATGATTTTGACTTCCCTATATCCTACATAGCCACTAATAATAGCAAAGCAGTCAACAGCACAATATGCAATTGTTTCTAAAATCAAGCCTGAAGCATATCGAATTGTCCCTATTGGAAGGTTGTCTAACACCCCGCCATGTCCTAGTGTATGCAATGTTATTACATACCACATGGAAACTATCCTTAATAAATCTATACCTTAATTACGTATCATTATTAGAACCCATTATATTTCTATGCTTGACTTTCTGCCAAGGTAATCCTCACTGCACGCAATAATGCCTGCGGTAATAGTCTGGTCTATATAATTATCCAAGTTTCCACTTACAATCGCCCTCACAAAAGAAACCAATTCATAACGAATTCCCTCTCCATCAAGTTGATAAAAGTATCTTTTATTATCTTGTGGATTCTCATATCGAATTTCAAAATAATCAGTTTTCCACCATGGTGCAGGGACGTAGACATACCCCTTAGTACCAGCAATAACCAACTCACCCTCAGACTTTACACATGCTCCAACTTTTGCTGTTGCAACTGCATGATCATATATAAACTCCATATGGGTAAATTCATCGAATCCTGGCGTCTTCGCACTTCTTGTCACAATCATTTTCTGCTTATAATCTGTTCCAAGGATCTGGAATATTGGAAGCATAGCTGTAGGCGCCCACATGCAGTAGTTAGACCACCCTGTCTCAATATATTTTGGGTCATTCACATCTCTGAGGCTTGTACATGTTGAATCAATGGATACCACATCTCCAATTTTACCGCTCTTAATCATCAAAAGGAGACGATTATATGCAGTCGAATAGGCTGTTTTAATTGCCTCCATTAAAACTACATTTTCTTTCTCTGCAAGCGAGTGTAATTCCTCTAATTCATTTACGGACAGAGTTATTGGAGATTCACACAGTACATGCTTCCCCGCAAGTATCGCTTCCTTTATCTGTTGATAATGCGAACTGGGTTTCGATACTATGTAGAGAGCATCCGATGCATCTAGTAATTTATCATACTCAGAAAATACTTGCACTAATGTATCATCCATAATGAGGCTTTTATCTGGCTTATCAAAATATACACCCGATATCTCAAGTCCATTTACAACTTTACTTTCATCATAGTACTTCTGCAAAACTGTCTGGTTTCCACCGACAAATCCCATACGAATCTTACGCTCTTCTGCTCTTATTTCAGAACTGGATACACCTTGTGTCCTATCTAAGTACACTACTTTACAGTATTCATTTAAATAGTCGAAATACCCCTTCCAATCGGAGCCAACAGTGAAAATATCGATACCATATCGCTTAATATCATCTATCTTCTGTCCTTCATATTCTTCAACGATTATTTCATCAGCCAGTCCCGTTGCTTTAACCGCATCTATTCGTTCCATCAGTGTCTGTTGTACATTAATCTTGCCTCGAGACACATCATAGTCATCAGCCGTAACTCCAACGATTAAATAATCTCCTAATTTCTTTGCTCGCTCTAGCAGTCTAATATGCCCGTAATGTAATTTATCAAACGTCCCATACGTAATTACTTTTTTCATTCTCCCCCCTATAGAATTCCTCTTTTATGCAAATCCTTCATTGCATCTACAAGTCTCGTGTTGTCCTCATGATTTAGATATCCGATATGTCCAACTCTAAAAATAGTATTCTTCATATCACCACCATTTGGACAGATCCAAATGCCATATTCATCTTTTAATTTCATAAATATCTCATAGGCATCTGCATTGGTTGGATGAACTGGTGTTACTCCATTTGCAGGTGACTCTGATACGAATTCTAATGGTAAGTCACTAATCTTTTCTCTGAAATCCCTAGCCTGATCTGCGACTCTAGTGATCTCTACATCAGCACCACCAGCTGCCTCAATCTCCTTCAGTCTCACATTAATCTGCAACAGGATTCCCACAGCTGGTGTAAATGGGGTCTGTCCTCTCTCCATGTCCTTTAAAGCATCTCTCAGATTAAAATACATGGATTTTACTTTTGCTGCATTCACCCTATCTACTGCTCGACTATTTAATACAATAACAGAGACTCCTGGAGGACATGCCAGTACCTTCTGAGATCCAGTAATCATCACATCCGCTCCGCATGCTTCCATATCATATGGATCAGCGAGAAAAGATGACACACAGTCTGTGATGTAGAACAAATTATTCTTCTTACAAAATTCACCTATCATCATGGTGTCATATAATACACCTGTCGAGGTCTCATCTACATTAACAAGTAATCCTGTGAATCCTTGATTGTCATATTCATATAGTCGTTCTCTCGTTAATTTCTGGCCGTGATTTAGTTTCAATTCTACATACGGAATGTCATGAATATCACAAATCTGAGCGAAACGTGTTCCAAAGCTTCCACCATTGATTACCAAGACCTTATCATTCTCTGTAAAACAATTCATCACTGCGGCTTCCATTGAACCAGTCGATGAATTCGTCATAAATAATACTCTTGAACCCTCAGGAGCTTTCGCAAACTCCAGCATCAATCTCTCATTTTCCTTCATCACCTCTGAGAATTCTGGTGTTCGAAAATAAGGAACCTGCTCCGCACCTTTCTGACAAACGGCATCTGATGCCATAACTGGACCAACTGTAAAATTCAACATAACTACTACTTCTTTCTATCCTAAACTACATCTATATCATTACGATCACGTAACATATTATTCATCTCATCAATTATTCCCGTCTCACGAGAATCTGCCAGAATCGAATTTACTTTCCCTAAGGAAATCCCGGTCTTTTCAGACATTTCTCTCTGGGTTATGTCATCATTCTTCTGCAATTGAACCAAAACTTTAAATTGAGCTTCTGAAATTGCCATAATATCTCCTAACTTATTATGTTCATATTTTCATTATTATAATACATTTTTGAACGCGCTCATTATACCACCTTATATTCCGAATTCATACAAAAAGTTAATGTCCTTTTTATACTATTCGCCGCCATACGTGCATAGTATTCAGGTATGCCCATTCTAATAAGGTTCCCCTTCTTCGTTTTGGGTACATAGTAGTTAAGCCGTCCTCTGTCTCAATGACCACTCCTTTGATATAAAAAATCTCTGCTCCTGCACCTGCAGGAGCAGAGATAGATATTACTTTTTATCGAGCTCTGATACGTATTTTTTGCCATCCTTGGTGAACTACCCATCACCTGAAGGTAATGGGCTTCTGAGGGCCTTACGGCTCTGTTTAAGAAGTTTGATATCTAAGTTTCCACCTGACAAGTCAGGCAATCCTTATTCTTACAGGCGTGTCCACTTCGCCTCTAGTGTATAGGATTCCAAGATCCACAACATTACTTTTACGCATGATATTCAGCGCACCGTTGACATCCGCGTTTCATCCAACTACAGTTCTCTCTCCACCACCTCAAGAGCAGCCATCAGATCCTTATCCATATCATAGTACTTATACAGTCCCAGACGACCACCGAAGATGACATCATCTTCCTTAGAAGCCAGTTCCTCATACTGCTGATACAGCGCATTATTCTTATCATTATTCACTGGGTAATATGGCTCTACACCAGGTGTCCACTCGGAAGAATACTCACGAGAAATAATGGTGATAGGCTGAGTTCCATACTCGAAGTGCTTATGCTCGATGATACGAGTGAATGGCACTTCCTTCGCAGTATAGTTCACAACTGCATTCCCCTGATAATTGTCGGTATCTAATTCCTCTGTTTCAAAGCGAACAGAACGATACTCAAGTGGACCAAACTGATAATCGTAGTACTGATCAATCTGACCAGTGAAGAGAATCTTATCAAAGAGAATCTGTGTTCCATCTGACAGAACTCCTGCGTGAGGATTGATAATCAGTTCGTCATCCGGAAAGTCCTCTGCTGCAATAGACTCGGATTCTGCCCTTGCTTGGGCTTGGCCGACATTCCCCTTTGGTGTTGGCTCATCACGACCGACCACCTTGAAGAAGTCCTCTCCAGTACGCACATCGATACCTGCAAGCATCTTCTCAATGATCTGTGTATAACCACCTTCAGGGATTCCCTGATAGCGATCATTGAAGTAATTATTATTATAAGTAAACCTGAATGGAAGTCTCTTAATGATGAATGCTGGAAGTTCTGTACATGGACGTCCCCATTGCTTCTCAGTGTAGCCCTTAATCAGCTTCTCATAGACATCACGGCCTGCCAGGGACAGTGCCTGCTCTTCAAGGTTCTGTGGCTCGAACTCTGCATCAGCTGGGATACCACGCTTTTTCTTCATCTCTGCAACATACTCTGCACGCTGCTCCTCGATCTTCGCCTTAGCCTCCTCTGGAGTACGGATATTCCACATACGTGAGAATGTATTCATATTGAAAGGGAGGTTATAGGTCTCGTCATGGTATGCAGCTATTGGAGCATTGATATAATTATTAAACTCCGCGAACTGATTCACATAATCCCAGATCTTCTTATCTGATGTGTGGAAGATATGTGCGCCATATTCATGCACATTGATACCATGTGCATTCTTGGTATAGATATTACCAGCGATATGGTCTCTCTTATCAATAACCAGGCAAGTCTTGCCCTTCTTCTTAGCTTCATAGGCGAAGGTTGCTCCGAAGAGTCCTGCACCAACAACTAGGTAATCGTACTTATTCATTGCGACTATTCTTCTTTCATTACTATCAATCCTATGTATCGAGTTTTCTTTTAGACTCACGTAATTTATATTTTAGCACTTTTCCCGCTTTCGGATATATCTTTTATTAGGTGGTTTCTTTGTGATTTCTTTGTGGTTTCTTTGCTAGGATGCTCCTCGTAATTCTCACCAATTTTCGGTCTTAATCTTTGGCTATTCTGCCAAGCCAAAAAACACTCTTTCTACGTGCTTTTTCCATATACATCAAGGTATAATGTGAGTAATAACTATTGCTAATGGTAGGGATACCACATACTGTAAAGGGGGTAATCATATGTTATTCTACAAGTGTTTGAAATGCGGCAACTTCGTTACATTCCTGGGCGAAAAGTCTGGATGTACGCCTACATGCTGTGGTGAGACTATGACTGAAATCGTAGCCAATACTACAGATGCCGCTCAGGAGAAGCATGTCCCTGTTGTAGTTGCTAAGGAGAATAAGGTTCGTGTGTCTGTTGGCTCTGTTGCGCATCCAATGACCGACGAGCACTTTATCGAATGGGTTATCCTAGAGACCTCTCATGGGTATCAGAAGAAGGATTTAAAGCCTGGCGACAAGCCTGAGGTTACCTTTGTTGTGGGACCTGACGATCATGTACGTAATATATATGCTTACTGTAATCTCCATGGACTGTGGAAGACAGAGGTTCACGGACTACGTGCCAGTCACGAGGGCATGTTCAGCGTAGATAGTGCCTGGGGCGCTATCAGCTAATGTAATTGAAGTAGCTATCGAATCGGGGCATGTGCATTTTCTGCACATGCCCCTGTTTTGTTTCTTGTATATTCTAGCCACTTTACATACTTGTAGGCATTCCGTCTATTTTACGTCACTTTGATTCATTACACCTTCCGGCAAATAAAGACTCCTGCATCCTTGGTGATGTGGAATCCCTTCTCTACCTTCTTCTCTACAAATTCCTTGAATTCCTTATACTTATTCAAGAGTTTTTCATTCTGATTACCATGGCAGGATAGGATATAGGAGATCAGCGGTTCTGGGTCATTGATCTCAATTGCATCCTCATATAGAAAGCGGTCTACATTTCCATCTCCAAAATAGTGAGATAGAATCTCGCCACCATTATCTAGTCCAAACTTCTCATAGAGATTATCTGCTGCCAGGACGATATCTGGATTAAAATCCTGCACCAGTTCTGTAATCTCTCGCATATGTCGTCCACTATAGGTGGATGTGACAAATCGACCGCCTGGCTTCAACACTCGTCGTACCTCGGATAAAACCTGATTCAGGTCCCCGCAATAGAAAAGCAGGTGGTTCGCTATCACTAGATCCACGCTCTCCTTCTCACAGGGAATATGACTACAGTCAAACTGTCTGTATTCGAACATCCTCGGTGCCGCAAGTGCATCTACTTGTCTTTGGTAGGCTCCATTGATATGACTCTTGGCATCGCGAATCATTCCCTCGGAGATATCGGATAACTGGATGGTGATACTCTGTGGCACCTTCTGGATATTCTCTGCCCATAAGGCACCAGAGCCGCAACCCAATTCCAGGACGCGAGGGCGCTCCACTGATAGCTGGACGGCGCCCTTCTTCGGCGCATGGTACTGCTGCCCTAGGCCCTCTAGATCCAACTGGCGATAGAGCCAAGGGAACCATCCCTCTGGATTGGTGGAATAGTCTCTATGCAGGCGGATTCGTGCTGATAGATTCGTCGCATTCTGGTACTGGCTCTTAAAGCTCTGCTCCATGGATGTGAGATGGATGAGATTCAGCATACTAGACCAATCTGGTTCTGTGTGATGCTGGAGCTGACCGATGGTTCGGTCGATGGCCGTGGTCATGGCCTGCATCTGCTCTACTCGCTCCTCAATCAAGCGCTTCTGCACACGAAGGGACTGTGTCAGATTCTCTGGGTCTAGGGCACCGATGGTCAGCTCCCGGATCTCATCTAAGGAGAATCCCAGGTACTTAAATAGGAGGATCTGTTGCAGCTTGACGAAGTCCTCGTCAGTGTATCGACGAGCCTCGGACTCAGTTCTATAGCTGGGCTTCAAGAGGTCCTTCTTATCATAATAACGAATGGTTCGAATTGTGACGTGGGCCTTGGCTGCGAACTCTCCTGTGGAGTAGGTTTTTTCCTTCAGTTCCCTCTCTCGTGCGATGGACTCTGGGGTAGGATTACCGTAGTAATCGTATTCCAGGAATTCCTCGTCCCTATCTTGGTAATGCTTCTCTAACTCACTCATGCTCTGCTTCCTTATCCTTCTTCTCTCGATGCAGAAGCTTTGCAATGATATTCTCACAGGAGTCATCACGACCATACTTTTCAATCAAAAGCTTAGCTGCAAATAAAATACAGATAGAGATAACAGACAAGAGATCCTGTACTGCCCCTGTTTCCTTTACAATCATATGTCGAGCAATCAGGAAGATAAGTACCTCGATTACTGTCTGAGAGGCAGGCTTCAGAAGCATCTTCAAGAACTCTACTGCGATAACAACGCTGAAGATCTCCTCTAAGAGATGATTGAGTTCCTCGGGCACCATCCCATTCATCATCCCAGGTCCTTCCTGGACTACAATTGTAACAAGTGTCGCTACTGCTCCGATGGTTACAAACAGGGCTAGAATCAGCTCGATCAGACTCTCTACTCTATCCATAAATGAGATCAATTTCTTCATAACTGTGGTCTCCTTATTCTTAATCATTATTTCCACATTATTATACAGAATCGATGGGATTCCCTCAATTCATACTTATGCCTTCTACTGGATATTCTCTACAGTTTCTTTTCGATTTTCCTTTGATTCCCATGGATCTATAAAAAGGACCCAGGAGTCTTCGCCCCTAGGTCCTATACTTCGCTATGCTATGAACTTATGTATGCATACCAGCGATCCGCCTGGTCTACATTTACACATACTCTCTCTGCTTGGCTACCATACGGTTCAGTGCGGAGAATACGGCACGGATGGATGCTCGTGTGATATTCGAGCTGACACCTACACCAAAGGATATATTCCCACTACGTGGGTCCCTCATCTCAATATAGGCTGCTGCCTTCGCATGAGATCCTACGCTGAGGGAGTGCTCGCTGTAGTCCTCGATGGTGAAGTCTACCTCTGGGACATCCTGACGGATTGCCATCTTCAGTGCGTCGATGGGTCCGTTACCATCTGCCTCGGAGTGGATTGCCTCTCCATTGAACTTGAAGTCTAAGGATACATGGGTGTCCTCTGAATTGGTATTATCATTGAGATCCACATAGACTAACTGGAATGGATCGGCCAGCTCCAGGTAGTTCCTCTTGAACTCCTTCATGATGCGCTCTGGCTTTACCTCGCCACCTTCCTGCTCGGAGATGGCTTGAATTACATCTGCGAATTCTCTCTGCATCTTCTTCGGCAGCTTATAGCCGTAGACTGCATCCATTACAAATGCTACACCACCCTTACCGGACTGGCTGTTAATTCTTACGATTGGTTCATATTTACGTCCGATATCTGCTGGGTCGATTGGCAGATATGGCACTGCCCACACGTCGGACTGGCGCTCTGCCATGGCCTGCTTGCCCTTATTGATGGCATCCTGATGAGAGCCTGAGAATGCGGTGAATACCAGCTTGCCTGCATATGGATGGCGGGCGTCAATTGGCATCTTACAGCATCTCTCATAGACCTCGATGATCTCATTGATATCCTCGATGTGAAGCTCTGGATCGATGCCCTGGGAGAACATATTATAGGCCACATTCAAAATGTCCACATTACCGGTGCGCTCACCATTACCAAGGAGGGTTCCCTCTACCCGGTCTGCACCAGCCAGAAGTGCCAGCTCTGCACATGCGATGCCTGTGCCCCGGTCATTATGGGGATGCACGGAGATCACCACATTCTCCCGGTCAATCAGATGCTTCTGCACGTACTCTATCTGGTCTGCATAGACATTAGGCGTATTCATCTCTACTGTCGCTGGGAGATTAATAATCACTGGTAAATGTGTGGCGTGATTCCACTCTTTGATCACAGCGTTACATACCTCTACAGCGTAGTCTGGCTCTGTACCTGTGAAGGACTCTGGGGAGTACTCTAACTGGAGATTACCGTCGTACTTCGACAGGCGTTCCTTCACCATGCGAGTTCCTGCAATGGCGATGTCTATAATCTCCTGCTTATCCTTATGGAATACCACATCACGCTGCAGAGTGGATGTGGAGTTATAAATATGGAATATGATATTCTTGATACCCTGAATGGCTTCGAAGGTTCGGTCGATGAGCTGCTCACGGCACTGGCATAGTACCTGCACCTTTACATCATCTGGAATCTTATTCTCTGCCACCAGGCGGCGAAGGAAGTCATACTCGATCTGAGATGCTGCCGGAAAGCCGATCTCGATCTCCTTAAAGCCAAGCTTAATTAAGAGGTCGAACATCTCCATTTTCTCATCTACATTCATGGGTTCTACCAGTGCCTGGTTACCATCTCTTAGGTCCACAGATACCCATGTCGGTGCATGTGTGATCTCCTTATTGGGCCACTCACGCTCCGGATACTTCATGACCGGATTCTTCCTGTATTTCTGATAATTCATGGTGACAGTCCTTTCTTTCTTAGTTGTGTGAGGCATGGCGTGGGAAGTATGTATAGAATTGGGATAGATCTGGCTTCCACTAATATTGCCTCTTGTAATCCTTTTCTTCTCTCTTATTGCCAATATACCACAGTTTCTTCGCTTTTGTTATAATGGTTTCGGTTTTTGTACAATTTAATTCCTTGAAGTGTTTCTGTCGTCTGATAATTCGGGGTGCATGGTTGATGTTACAATGATGCTTTCCTCTCAGCGGCTTTAACCTACTCACTACAAGGCGGTTTACATTTCTCCTGTTTGAAACAGGTGCGACGCAAGTTGTAGGTGCATTATTACAGGTTTTGAGGTATAATGTGGGGTACGTAATTTCGTAATGTAATGTTAAGCACAAGAGGAGAATACAAATCATGTGTGGAATTGTAGGATATGTTGGTAATCGACAGGCCTCTGAGGTTCTCTTAGACGGTCTTGCTAAGCTGGAATACAGAGGTTATGACTCTGCTGGACTGGCTGTCCGCGATGGTGAGAAGCCAGCGGTTGTTGTCAAGGAAGTAGGCAAGTTACAGAACCTGTCGAATAAGATCGATGGTGGTAAGGCGCTAAAGGGTACTGTTGGTATCGGCCATACCCGTTGGGCTACCCATGGTGCACCAAGCGCAATTAATGCCCACCCTCATGTATCAGGTAACTGCACCGGTTCTGGTTCAGGCCCTGTTGAGTCTGAGGTTGTTGGTGTACATAACGGTATCATCGAGAACTACCAGGAACTGAAGGAGAAGCTCCTGCGTCATGACTATGTCTTTTATTCTGATACAGATACTGAGGTTCTGATTAAGTTAGTTGACTACTATTATAAGAAGTACAAGATGGGTCCTATCGACGCCATTGCGAAGACTATGGTTCGTGTACGCGGATCCTACGCTTTGGAAGTCATGTTCACGGATCATCCTGGTGAAGTCTATGCAGCTCGTAAGGACAGCCCAATGATCGTGGGTGTCGCTAAGGGAGAGACCTTCATCGCATCTGATGTACCTGCAATCCTTAAATACACTCGCGATGTATACTACATCGGTAACTTAGAGATGGCTAAGGTCACAGCTGATGGTCCTGAGTTCTACGACCTGAATGGTGATATCATCGAGAAGAAGCTGGTTCATGTAGAGATGGATGCTGCAGCTGCTGAGAAGGGTGGCTACGAGCACTTCATGCTGAAGGAGATCCACGAGCAGCCGAAGGTTGTAGCTGATACTCTCCACAAGTACATCAAGGGTGAGGGCGAGAATCGTCACATCGACCTCACTGAGATCGGTATCACTGACGAGGATATCAAGTCCTTCAGCCAGGTATACTTCGTAGCATGTGGCTCTGCATGGCACGTTGGTATGGAAGTACAGTATGTCATGGAGGAGTTCACTGATCTCCCTGTTCGCTGCGAGCTGGCATCTGAGTTCCGTTATCGTAAGATGAGACTGAATCCAAACGGTCTGGTCATCATCGTATCCCAGTCTGGTGAGACTGCTGATTCCCTGGCTGCACTTCGCATGGCGAAGGAGAAGGGTCTGAAGACTCTGGCGATCGTCAATGTCATCGGTTCCTCCATCGCTCGTGAGGCTGACTATGTAATGTACACGATGGCTGGTCCTGAGATCTCTGTTGCTACGACCAAGGCTTATAGCTGCCAGTTAGTTTGTGGATATATGCTGTCTCTGGAATTCGGTCGTGTACGCGGCACTCTGGAAGAGCCTAAGAAGTATGGTTACTACATCGATGAGATGCTGTCCATCCCTGAGAAGATCGAGAAGACTCTGGAGGATAAGGAGCGTCTGCAGTGGTTCGCTGCGAAGTTCGCGAATGCCAAGGATATCTTCTTCATCGGTCGTGGTATCGACTACGCGATCTGCTTAGAGGGTTCTCTTAAGATGAAGGAAATCTCCTACATCCACTCTGAGGCATACGCTGCTGGTGAGTTAAAACATGGTACCATCTCCCTCATCGAGGAAGGCACTCTGGTTATCGGTTCCCTGACTCAGAGCGATCTCTATGAGAAGACCATCTCTAACATGGTTGAGTGTAAGAGCCGTGGCGCATATCTCATGGGTATCACCGAATACGGTAAGTATGATGTAGAGGATCAGGTAAGCTTCTCTGTATACGTACCTAAGGTAGACGAGCACTTCATCGGATCTCTGGCTATCATCCCTCTCCAGTTACTGGGTTACTACACCTCAGTTGCTAAGGGATTAGATGTTGATAAGCCTAGAAACCTGGCAAAGAGCGTTACCGTAGAGTAATCTGATTCCTATAGGATATACAAAGTCCCAGGCCATTCGGCCTGGGGCTTTTCAATGTAAACCAATCTATTCTTTGGATAAGAAAAAAAGAAATCCCTGTACCAGCTGGTGTGGGGATTCCAAGTATTTCGCCTATTCTATTATAAAATCTAATATAGAATCTCTCCTAGCCTTCTTCGAAGGCTGTATCAAAGAGATGGGTCAGGTCTGCCATGGCAGCCACTTCATCCTCTCCCTCTACCGTCAGACGGATGACATCGCCATATTGGATGCAGGCTCCTAGGATAGACAGTACACTCTTGGCATTGGCTTCATTATTTCCATGATAGGTGAAGTAAATGTGGGAGTCATACTTCTGTGCCACATCACACAACATCCCAGCTGGACGAAGGTGCAGCCCTGTTGGATTCTTAATCTCAAATTCTTTTTCTAACATATATCACGCTTTCTACTACCGGTGTCAACTACCCCGACCTAAGCTATCGCTTTGAGGTCGAAACTTGTAACTGCCCTGTGGCGTTGGTGAAATATCTTAACTCAATCAATTACGCCATCACACGCTCGATTAAATCTGCTAACTGGCGAGCATCGGTTTCGATCTCATTCTGATTCTTGCCCTCGATCATGACACGAACCAGTGGCTCTGTACCGGATGGACGAATCAGGACACGTCCCTCTCCTGCGAACTTATCCTCTAACCTCTTAATTGCATCAGCAACCTCTGAATAGTCCATGTAGCTAGACTTACGATCATTTGGAACCTTTGCATTAATCAGTGCCTGGGGAAGTACCTGCATGATGCTAGCCAGCTCAGACAGTGGCTTCTTCTCCTGAACCATAACATTGAGGAGGTTCAGTGCAGACAGAAGTCCATCTCCTGTGGTATTCAGATCTAGGAAGATGATATGTCCAGACTGCTCACCACCGATATTGTAGCCCTCAGCCTTCATACGCTCTAACACATAGCGGTCACCAACCTGTGTGGTTGCCACATTGATGCCCTGCTCCTTACCCATAATGGTGAAGCCAAGATTCGACATAACCGTTACAACACAGGTGTCCTTCTTCAGAGTTCCCTGCTTCTTCATATAGTTGGCACAGATTGCCATAATCTGGTCACCATCTACCAGGTTACCCTTCTCATCACAAGCCAGCATTCTATCAGCATCGCCATCGAATGCGATACCACAGTCAGCCTTCTCATCACGTACGGTCTGCATCAGTTCCTCCATATGGGTAGAACCGCACTGGTCGTTGATATTCGTTCCTGTAGGATGTACATGAATAGGCACAACCTCTGCGCCCAACTCACGGATAGCAGCCACATTGGTCAGATAGGAAGCACCCTCTGCACAGTCTACTACGATCTTCAACCCACTGAGATCAACCGGTACAGATGCCTTCTCGAATTCTATATACTGACGGCCCATCTCGAAGTCATAGGTCACATGACCTACCTTCTCACCAGTTGGTACCTGGATATCCTGCATATCATGCTCGATCTGGAACTGGATCTCATCCTCCATAGCATCTGGAAGCTTATATCCCTCGCTGTTGAAGAACTTAATTCCATTGAATTCCATTGGGTTATGGGAAGCAGAGATGACAACACCTGCATCGAATCCATTCTTACGTGTGAGATATGCAATAGCTGGAGTTGGAAGCACACCTGCATAGACTGCATCTGCACCTGCACCACAGATACCTGCGATGAGAGCATTGGCCAGCATGCCACCAGAGATACGGGTATCACAGCCTACCAGGATGCGAGGCTTGCCCTTGCTGGCAGCTTCCTTCGTTAATACATAGGCACCAGCCTGGCCTAGTTTCATTGCAAGCTCAATTCCTAACTCTGTACCTGCCACGCCTCTGACGCCGTCGGTTCCAAACATTCTTGACATGATTATTTTCCTCTTTTCATTTCATACTACAATCTATCCGGATGAGCGCTGTGCTGCATCCTCTGTCATGGTCTATCCTTCATTCTCACTCTTCACCTCAAGCTCCGTGGACACGTCATCTGCAGTTAGTCCACTATCCAGTATCAGCTCCACCGCTACTGCATGCTTACCAGCAGTGAGTCCGCTGGCATCGACACTTCCTGTGATGGAGGATGCTGTGAGATTGGCCAGGTCTGTACGAGGTCCCTTGACGGTGACACTAATGCTGGTGGCCGTAAAGCTAGCAGTCAGACCAGAGTCCAGATTATTAATGGTGAGATTACTTACCGGGACATCTAGGGTCTTAGATCCACTGGACTTCAGTGTGACCTTGATCTTCGCCTGAGTAGCCTCATTATCCGCCAGTGTAACTCCCTCTGGCAGGTAACTAGACAGGTCCACGGTGGTCTCCCAGTCCTCTGTGATAGCACTTAGATTAATGATATCTGCCGGGATTGTGATCTCAGCGATACTATTCAAGCGCTCTGCATCTCCACAGATCACTACACTGGATGGATCTACGGTGATGCTATCCAGTTCTAAGCCAGGCTGTAATTCGCCGCTGGTAGAAGTGGTGATATTCACCGACTTACTATTGGTAACACTTACTCGCAGTAGAACCGTGTCTACCGATAGCTGCAACTTAGATGTATCTACTGCCTTACCATTCTTATCATAGAATTTCGGTACCACAGAGAATTCCTGATCCTGAGAGATACCCTCTACATTGGCTGTAGCAGTTACTGTCTCAATCGTTGAGACGATGGACTTAGGGCCCTCTACTGAGATCACACTTGGCTCTGCAGTCACTTCTGATACTACGAAGCCACTGTCAGGTTTGCCTGCGGTTCGAGTGTCTACGGTGAACTTACTAGACTTCAATTCTCCTACCTTCACCTTGAGATAGTGAGGTGTCGCAGAGATGGATACAGAGCTAGAGTAGTTTCTCGCTGTAATAGTGATTGGCACAGAGCCATCATCATCTAAGTAATTTAGATCTGCGATGGCAGAGAAGTCTGCATTACTCAGCTTCTGCTGCACGGTACGCTTGGCTGTTACACGGAAGGATACAGACTGAGCGCCCTCCACTTCATAGTACTTATTCTGTTCCGTCAGTGTGTCACCATGGGTGATCTGCACCTTAGCGGTGTAGGTCTGTGTGGTTGCTGGATTCTCTACATTCACCACAAAGAGCCAGATCAGGATGGAGGTCACTACGGCGATTAGCTTTAGACCCATATTAGAAAAGAGGGTCTGACGTATCTTCTTACCAGTGGTCATGACGCGCCTCCCTTCTTATTCTCTTTGGTTTCTAGGTCTCCCTCTTCCTCATCCTTTCTACCAAATGGTAGCTGAGCATCCTTGAGGAAGTCGGTGAGTTCATCGGGGGTCAGATCATGATAGAGCCTACCCTCCTTAGTTACAGACACCATACCAGTCTCCTCGGAGACAATGATGGTGGTAGCATCGGACACTTCTGAGATACCCAGAGCTGCACGATGGCGCGTTCCTAAGTCCTTAGACAGGTCCATATTATCAGACAGTGGCAGGTAGCAGGTTGCTGCCTCCACACGATCTCCTCTTACAATGATAGCGCCATCGTGAAGGGGAGTATTCTTTTCAAAGATATTAATCAAGAGCTGACGTGTAACCAATGCATCTACCGGGATACCTGTACGGACATAGTCCATAAGCTGGACATCTCCCTCAATGACAATCAGGGCACCTGTCTTCACAGCACCCATCTCATAGGAGCCACGGACCATCTCGGATAGTGTCTTATCAGAGAATCGCTGATCGATGCTCCTGCCGAAGTTGAAGCTGAAGAATCCGAAGAGATTCTTACGTCCCAACTGCTCTAGAGCCTTACGAAGCTCTGGCTGAAATACAACTACCAGGGCGACCAATGCTACGCTGAAGAGTCTCGATCCCAACCACAGGATGGTACTCATCTGCAAGAGAGCCGCAACCAGGAAGAATACCACGATAATCAGGATACCTCGAAAGAGCATCCAGGCTCTGGTAGACTTAATCCATTTTAAGAATTGATATAGGAAGAAGGCGATGATAATAATCTCGATAATATCCGTAATATGGATCTCGGGGATACCTAGCTGGAAGTAGTCCTCCAGAAAGCCCTCTATCCTCTGTGCCAATTTTGCCAAGGTGTTTTCCTTCTACTCTTTAAAACATTATCCACGTGTAATCTTCTTCACCGTCTTCTGCTCCTCGGTGACATGCACCTTAGGTACAGCGGTGACATAGTAATAGTATTCGTCATCCTCGTACTGGATGGTCTCCACACGGGCGTAATTCAGATCCATGAGGAAGTAGGTCACGAAGAGACCTAGAATCAGTGTCAGGAAGTTCCCCAGTAGAAGTCCTGGGATACTATTGCGGTTACCACTGAAGAGATATCCTGCGAACATCACAGCGAACTCTAAGAGAAGGGAGCCTGCTACAGCAATCAGCCAGCTGAAGCGGATCTTGGCTGTGCGGCAGAGATAGGTCACCAGGAATACCACCATGATGGCTACCATATAGAAGTAGAATTCCTTATTCTGTAGCATCTTACTCATGAGAAGCTTCAACACATTCGTACCCGAATCCCTACTAGTTAACAGGCCCAGATTATCAGCGATGACGCCGATGGAGTATGAGGTGAAACCACCCACGATGACACCAGACAGATCATGCATCTGTCCAATCAGACCATTTACCATAGGTACTGTAAATGGCACACCCACCTGTCTGAAGATTGGCAGGAATACAAGCTCATAGCCAGCCTTCGACTGATAATAGGAAGTGATGAGGTAACCGATTCCCATAAGTACAGCCACGACTAAGGCTGCAGAGGCACTGCTTACTGCAATGTGCAGAATCATGATGATACTCAGCACCAGGACACAGCCTGACAGTGGTAAGAATGCGCACAGAACCGTAAGGATAAATGTCAGAAAAGTGCTTCCAAATACTCCCTCAACAGGGAATGCCTTACCGATCTGGACTAAGCCAATCAGCATAAGGATACCATTCCACAGGCAGCGAATCAGATATTCATGGTGAGATACGAAGGATCGTACTCTATCTCTAAACTGTATAAGTATTGGCATTATTCTCTCCCGTTTCCTGTGCTTGATAGTACTGCTTCAGCTGTTTCTTCAGTTCGGCGAATTCCTTATAGATTCTCTTCGCCCGGCGGTATACATTTCTCGCATGTCTCCCCGTTGTACGTAGTACGATGAAAATAAAGACCACGTAGCACACGACCCCTACGAACAGGGTTGTGATTAAAGTAGATACATGGATTGTTGTGAAGTATCGATAGTAGATAAACAGCACAATCATCCCATAGAAAATCAAGAACATCAGAGTACCTAAGACCCATGCACGTAGTAGGCGCATAGAGACATAGTTACGGCCGGTATACTCCTCCGCAATCTCGATATTATGATGCTCTTTTTTATCGTATAAGGCGACTTCAGTCATTCGTTTTACACGATTCTCGTCTAGCATGGCTCTTCCTCAAATGTAGGGCTTGGTTTACATTTCCTCACAGGATCTACTCTGCGACTCATCGTAGATCCCAATTCTCTCAGTATATTAACGGTGCTTCATGAAACGAAGCCTATCGGTCTCCTGTGCAAAAGGATTCGGACACTCCTTCTTAGGCTCCTCCTTATGAAAGGCCTTGGTCAGGTTATTCGCCATAGAAGCCTTACAGTTATCGCAGAAGCGACCGGTGTAGATAATGGCGCCACAGTTCTCACACTCTAAGTGGATCGGTGAATCCTTACTGAACTGCAGTCTCTCCTCACGGACCCACTGGTGCAACTGTTGCACACTCACCTCGTTCGCATCACAGATATCCTGAATGGATGCCTGGGGATTCTCTCTAATAAAGTTCTTCACCTGCTGGAACTTGACCTCCAGCTTATCACGACAGGCCTGGCAGATTTGTGGTCCCCCGATGTAGTTAAATAACCTACCGCAGCTTCTACAATTTCTTACATCCATACTTTAACTCCTCCTGTAAGCCCCTCGGCCGATAGCAATACAGAGAACATAGATCTCACGGGCGCCCATATCCCTCAATATGCGGGCCACTGCATCCACTGTCGTACCAGTGGTGTATATATCGTCAACTAGCAATACTTTAGTTAATTTTACACCACTTTTTTTGTATTGAAAAGCCTGAATAAGGGCTTGGTGGCGCTGCTGGGGAGTCATGGTTTTCAGAGCCGGAGTGTCTATGACTCGTTCCACCACATGTTCATCGCATGGGACTCCCATACCATGTCCTAGAGCACGGCCGAATTCTCCCGCCTGGTTATAGCCTCGGATTCGCTGCTTGCCTCTATACATAGGGATGGGGAGAATCAGGTCTAATGGCTGTGCCTGTAGGGAATCCCCCTTCCCTATGCCTTGGGAAACTGGTGAGGAGTCCTCTGTCTGGAATCCACCTCCGTTAATCTGTCTCAGCCACTGGGATACCTCAGGATGCTGGAGAGTCACATCCCTATAGGCATCTGCATAGCGTCTCCGATTCGCGTACTTGAAGCGATAGATGGACTGCTTCATGGCACCCTCATAGACGAAGACTGCCCGTCCGCTATCATACGGATGGAGAGTGGATCTGCAGTCATTGCAGAGACAGGTGGTGGTGTCGAATTCTCTCCCTAGAATTACGGATGGTGGCCGTCTGCCTGCTTCGGTCTCTCTCTCCCAGGTCAGCATGTCCGCGAGGCTCACCCAATTGGCTGTCACTTGCTTCCCGCACTTCACGCACACTGGACCTGCCACTACATGGATCCTCCTCATGCAGTCTGGACAGAATCCCTTCTCTCCAATAGGAAGGATCTCATCGCAGCCTGCACAACGAGGTGGATAGACTGCCTGCAGGATGAGTTCCACTATCGATTTGATTTTTGGTTTTTTTCTCAATACATTACTCCTCACCATTTCTATAAATCTGACCTACTCCTCCCCACGTGTCCGACTACAATACAGGGTGGGCTAAGAGATGTCAATGAGTTTTCTCTAGGAAGTGCCATGTATCTTGAAATGTGCAAGGCACGCTAGCGTAAAAATTTTCTCGGAAAATATACACAAATAATAAAAGAACATCCTTCTTTGTGATAAGGTATTGGTTTGCGAAAACTATAC
>OCVV012856176.1_pt1 | contig 66484 bp, 99 predicted proteins | sample 1539721 | NCBI WGS metagenome assembly OCVV01 (sample SAMN02144230, study PRJEB22623) | gut metagenome | biome: sheep rumen | host: Ovis aries | place: New Zealand
CGTACATCGGCTTCGGCACCTGCTGCAGCCTTCGCTAACGTAAACGTCCGTCACGAGCGAAGTGAGTGACCCGTCCGAAAAAGAAAACGTAAACCGCCCGAACGTAGTGAGGGCCGAAAACGAAAACCCGCGCGACAGCGCGGCCCAGACTGAAAGGAGGGGTGAAGATACCGCCTCAAGGAGGTCGCGGGTGGAAAATTCAGAAACCGAGGTCATCCCGATGGTGGGGTGGCCTCGGTTTTTTTGTCTGGTAAACCCAATACGAGGAATCGACAGCATAGTGTGGAGATGTGGTGCGACATCGTTGATGCAGAAATCCAGGCCACCGACCAAAGCGCACAAGGGAATCGGAGTACCCGTCAGGTGGTGAGGTTGAGTTCTTTCACAGAATGATAAGGCGGCTGCACTGATCCGTCGGTTCGTGGTTTTCGCCGCGGCAACAACGCTAACAACACGAACCTGTCTCCGTTGACGATGAACGCTAACAACTCGCCCTCGAACGCGAACACGAACATCGGCTTCGGCAACTGATACGCAAACAAAACCAATAAGCCCTCGCGGTTGTGACCTGCAACCAAAGAGGCAGGTGCAGAGCCTCGCTGACGATGGAGAGCGAAACAACGCAAAGAAAAGGTGCCAAGACCACCAGCCGACCGTGCAAGCAATAGCAAAGGAAAGGGTAGGCTGTCACATAGTCAAAAGTGACAATCGGCGCAGCAGGTCAAGAACAAACAAATGAAGAGTATGAGCATCAGTACATGGCACAACACTGTCAACGGCCTCTATGCCGCAACCAACGACGCATACATGGCCAAGACCGCACAGCAGCGCAAGAAACGCGAGGTGCGCCGCGTGATGCGTGACGTGGACGGTTTCTGCCAGCGCAAGCAGGCTGAACTGCGTGACGGCTCCTATGCCGTTGGCCCCTACCGCCACTTCCGCCTGCGCGACAAGAAGAAGGAACGCGACATCAGCGTACTGCCCTATGAAGACCGCTGTGTGCAGAATGCTGTGAAGGATGCCATCGAGCCGCTCATCCTGCGACAGATGACCGATGACATGCTGGGCGGTCTGCCCGGCTGCGGCGTACTCGCCAGAGACAAGCGACACCAGGTAGTGGCACGAATGCGAGTGCTGCTGAATGACCGAAGCCTGACGCACTATCTGCAAGGCGACATCTCCAAGTTCTATGACAACGTTGATAACGTAATCAGCATGAAGTTGATAGAGCGACAGGTGAAGGATAAGCGCACAAGGGCGGTGATCCGTCAGCATCTGTTCAACCAGAAGCGGCTCGCCATCGGTGACCCCTTCTCGCACCTCATCGCCAACCTGAACATGAGCGTCATCATCCGCAAGGCTAAAGAGAAATATGGCGATCGTATCAAGGTAGTCAATTTTGCCGACGATTTCATCGCCTTCAGCCGCGACAAGAAGACACTGGAGAATCTGCGCCGCGACATGCGAATATGGGCAAGACAGATGCGACTGCACTACAAGCCGATGTATGTGCGCCCCATCGAGGCTAAGCCTGGCAAAGAGTATCAGCCCATCATCTTCTGCGGCTACCAGTACGGGCGCGGTTTTGTCCACCTGACACAAGACACTAAGAAACGATACGTGAAGGCTCGTCATCGTGAGCGCAGCATGGGCTCGTACAAGGGCATCATCGAAGTAGCCGACACGAAGGAACTGAAGAAACGAGTACAATATCAAGACAACAGAACTATGAGCGAGAAAATCCGTCGCCCCTTTGCCGGGCGACCCATGAAGATTGAGACGATGGAGGGCATCCCCCACACCATCGTTGACTTCCAGAAGCGCAGCAGCAACCAGAAGGACTGCGACAGTTACTACCACATTCAGGCACTTGCTGACGGGCTGGGACTGATAGTCTATTCGACGGGCGCACAGAAGATATGCAAGTATCTCGACACGAAGACACGGAATGACATTCCCATGCGCGACATGAAGATAGTACACGACTGGAGCGGTTTTTATTACGACGGCACGGTATATACCGACGCCGAGGAAGAGGAAATGATTCGCAAACAATTCAATATCCCTAAATAACAACGATTATGTACACAGCTAATTTCCCTGAGAAGCAGGCACTCGGCCTGCACAAGCTCACCGGTGACAACAGCGGTGAGGTGTTCACCAACGAGCGCGAGGTCAAGGTGACCGACCCTGAGACACAGGAAGAGCGCACTGAGTATCAGTACGACATCTATCAGGTGCCCGACGCCCGCGACCCGCACAAGGTAAAGGATTCCGTCATCAGCGAGATTCACCCCGACGGCGACGAAACCAAAATCCTGCGCAAGACGCTGGCCAAGGTGCTGAAGGCCACGTTGCAGTATGACTCAGCTGAATATGCCGAGTTCAAGGCTTACAATGAGTTTGCCGAGAGCATCGACGTGTAGTCCATCGTGTGCCCGTCGGCTCCGTGCCGACGGGTAAACCCATAACGGCAAAATGACCGATTTGAAAAAGACGTATATGAGCAATTTTTCAAGATTCAATAGTTTTCAGCGCGAGGCGGTGGACGACATGCCGTTAATGGCTGTACGCGAGACCACTGACCAGACGAATGTGGCTGAGCCGGAAACCACCAGCAGCAAGGCTACGGGCGAAAGCGGCTCGTTCCAGTCGCACATCCGCCATGTGCTGACGCCACAGGCAGCACTGACCGTTCCCGCCGTCTATCGTGCCGTCGGGTTGATAGCCAAGACGGAGGGGCAGTTTATGCTCCAGTATCAGAAACTCGACAAAAAGGGCGGTAATTTCGTTCCTGAAGTGGGAGCCGTGTGCAGTCAGTATGTCACCTATGGGCAGCAGTTGAACTACCTGCTGCAAGTCCGTCCGAACCCGATGATGACGGCTTCGGCCTTCATGCAGGGGCTGGTCATCTCGAAACTCCAGAACGGCAACGGCATCGCCTACATCGAGCGCGACGACCGGGGATGGCCCGTGGCATTGTGGCTCTGCTTCGGTGCCGGCTACAATGAAGCCAACGGCACATATCGTGTGCAATACTACACCCGCCGGGGCATCATGAATATTGATGCAGTGGAAGCATCGGACGTGATCCACATCCCCAACACCTACAAGATGACCAACGGCTGGGGTATCTCCACGCTTCACTATGCCTTTGACACGCTCTCGCTCATCAAGACGGAAACGAACCAGGCACTGGAAACGGCTGCGAAGGGCGGACGCGTGAAACTCATCATCGGTGAGGAGAAGCCGGCGCAGGGTGCCGGTACGCTGTCATTCGGACTGTTGAACAAGGAACAGATTGACTCCTACGCCAAGGAACTGAACACGAAGATGTACCAGCAGGACGTGGTGGGCATCCGTGGACTGTCTGCCCTCCACAACATCAGCATGTCGGCACAAGACCAGCAGATGATTGAGGTGTTAGGAATGGGTATCAACGACGTTTGTAGGTATTACGGTGTTCAACGTCCGCTGCTGATGGAAGATACCAACTCGCATTACACGACCTATCAGAACGCACGAATGGAGTTGCTGCAATGGACCATTCAGCCCGACATCACGGAGATTGAGCAGGAGTTCAACTCCAAGCTGCTGAACCAGTACGACTTCGGAATGCGACGGTTCCACATGTGCGAACAGCCACTCATGCGGCTTGACAAGGAGGCTCAGGCGAAGGTTGACCAGATTATGCTCCAGACGGGTGCTTCGACCATCAACGAGATCAGACAGCAGTACGACCGCCCGGCAGTGGAGAACGGCGACGAGCCGCTGGCCAGTGCCAACCTGATGACGCTGAAGGCTCTCATCGCCAAGAGCGAGGGCGCAACGGAATTGAAGCCGGGCAGTTACACCGTGCAGGAACCACCAAAGGAGGGCGAGGAAAGTTGATAGTTATTCTCTGGCAAGAACATAGTTATTCTCTGACAAGAACATAGTTATTCTCCGACAAGAATATAGGGATTCTTCCGAAAGATACCCTACTAAGAGCAACAAAGAAAGGTAGGTAAGTTTCATGCAGTAAACCCAAGGTACTAATTCAACCGAATAGCGTATGGCATATTCAAGTGGAATGCTCAAGGACAGAGTGGAGATATTGACCCGTCAGCGGGCAACCTCCGGCGAACGCGGACGCGGCTCGGGTGAGCCAGTGTTCGAGACGGCCGCCTGTGTGTGGGCTGCCGTGACGTGGACGAAGGGTGCACGACCCATGCAGGAAGGCGCACTGGAAGCCTACGACGTGGTGATGATCCGCATGAGGTGGAACGACATCGTGAACCGTGACTGTCGTCTGCGTTCGGGCGGGAAGACATACCAGATACTCCAATTCCAGGAAGACCGCCAAGACAATCAGATACAAATCATCGCACAAGAAATCAGACAATAAAGACTATGGACAAGCAACAGATGGAACAACAATTTCTCGTCCGATACGACAGCATCATCCAGAGCGGCGACACCCGCCAGATGGAGCGTCTGGGCGCAATGGTGAAGCGCGTGATGGGGTGGATGTTCAAGTATGAGCCGCAAGTGGCCGCACAGGCACTCGCCTTGCTCGACGAAGACTCCGCCACCGACTACGCCAACCGGCTGACCGAACAGGAGGCCAAGAACATAGTGGCCCAGATGGTGCCACAGCCAACATGGACGATGCAGGGCCTCACGGCCTCGCTTCAGTCGATGGGACTGCCCGCCGACGTGCCGCCACACTTCAACCACTACGCCCTGCTTACGACGATGCTGATGATTCAGAGCGACGAGGGCGAATCTCTCAAAGAGGCCATCCACGCCAACGACCGCGACGAGCGGCTGCTCAGGCTGGTGTATAAACTGGCCGTGAACCGACTGGAAGACCAGGACGGGAAGTTTAACATTCGCAAATATTTCGGACTATGAAGAAGAAACAGACCATCGCCATTATCAACCTGAACACGCCGGAACTGGTGGAGTGCTGCATCCTGTCAATCAGGAAGCACGGCTGTGAGTGGCCCATTGTGGTGTTCGACAATTCGCAGGACTTGACTCTGCCAGCCGGTGACGAACTCCCTGCCCGCACCATCGAGGCGCACCCGTTCAAGAAGCGCATGAAGGGCGTGAAGATAATCGACAATACGAAGGGGCAGCAGGTGGACTTCGACAAGGCTTTGCAGGCCTTCCCCGACCGCCACAAGCCGCACGGCGAAGTAAACCTGTGGGGCTCGGACCGTCACATGATGACCGTGCAGAAACTTTGGGAGCAGCTGCCGGACGGATTCATTCTCGTGGAGAGCGACATCCTCGTGAAAGCCGACATCAGCACCCTGTGGCGTGAGGAGTATTCCTTCTGCGGTTATGTTCAGAAGCAGCAGCGCGGAAACCGTTTCGGGCGTGGTCGCATACTGCCGATGCTGTGCTACTTCAACGTGCCGAAGTTCCGGGCAGAGGGCGTGAACTACTTCGATCCCGACCGCTCGTGGATGCTCCACAAGGGTGAGGACAACCCTCAAAACTGGTACGACACCGGCGCAAGCCTGCTGGAGGACGTGCTTACCCATCGCCCACGACTGAAAGGTCTGCACGTTGACATCCGTCCGATGGTGGTACACCTCGGCAGTGCAAGCTGGAAGAATGCCACCCTGAAGCAGCAGGCCGAATGGCTGAAACAGAACGAGGAATTGTGGAGTAAACCCCAGATGGGAAAATAACCAATAAGTAAACCATCAATTAAAAAAGTGATATGGATGCAACAAAACGAGAAATCAGAACTATTGAGTGCGAGCTGGCCGTTAGAGAAGCGGCAGAAGGTTCGCAGGGCGAGTCTCGCACCATCACAGGCACAGCCATCGTATTCAATTCTGAATCGGAGGTGCTTGACGACTGGGGACAGAGATTCCGGGAAATAATCAAGCCCGAGGCAGCACAGATGGCATTCCTGAACACTCAGGACATCAAGCTGAATATGCTGCACGACCGCCAGCTGACCCTTGCACGCTGCAAGGAGGGACGCGGCTCACTCAGGCTGAGTGTGGACGGCAAGGGCGTGAACTTCGAGTTCGACGCTCCCAAGTGTGACATCGGCGACCGTGCGCTGGAACTGGTACGCACGGGCGTTTACAGCGGATGTTCCTTCGAGTTCATCCCAGACCAGTACGAAGTGGAGGAGCGCGGTGCCGACAAGGAAGTGCGCATCACCCACAAGCGTTTCAAGGCCATCACAGCACTGACCATCGGCATGGACCCCGCATACCGTGCCACACAGGTCAATGCGCGTGAAATGTGGAACGAGACCCCGACTGCCAAGCGTGAGGCCGAGGAAGCCAAGCGCAAGGCCGACGAGGAAGCCCGACTCCAGCAGGAGCGCGAACGCCACGAGAAGGAACTGGCACAGGAGCGCGAGAAAATCAAGATGCTGCAAGAGCAGCGTCGCCGTGAGATGGAATTAGACAACTTCAATTATTAACCCCTTAAAACGTTTTAGGACATGAAGAAAAAGTTTGAAAACGTCGAAGCCGCTCTGGCATACCAGCGCGAGCTTTCAGACAAACTGGGCGTGGTCGAGAACGACCTGCTCAACCGTGAGTTGACCGACGAGGAGCGTGCTGCCAAGACCGCAGAGCGCGAAAGCCTCGAAGTAGAGTACAAGGCCGTGGAGCGCGAGTCCAAGATGCTGCTCAACGAGAAGCAGAACCGCTCGCTGACCTCTGCCCCGAAGGTGGACGTGAACACCCAGCTGCGCGAGTTCATCAAGACCGCCAAGAAGGGCGACTCCTTCATGCTGCCTCTGAACCGAGAGGCCATGAGCACCGCCGACACCACTCCCTACGTGCAGGGCATCACCGTCGTTGACCTCATCGACACCGAGCGCAAGGACGACGACATCCTGCTGACCGCCGGTGTGCCCATGACAACGGGCGTGGTAGGCAACAAGATTCAGTGGGCCTTCGCCGGTGGCGTGGAAGCCGTCTTCGCCAACGAGTTGGCAAAGACCACCGAGCGCAAGATCTCGCTCGACAAGCAGACACCTATCCAGAACCGCCTGACCCTGCGCGTCCGCGTCAGCAATCAGGTGCTGGAGAACTCTGCCTTCGACCTCCAGGGCTACATCGTTACCCACGTCGCCAACGCTCTGCGCGACAAGATCAACTGGGCCGCTGCCTCTACCACCAAGGCCACCGAGACTCTGTACGGCGGTTTCGCACAGGATGCCGAGCAGGGCACCTACGGCGCTGCTGGCTACGTGCCGGGCAAGCAGACAGGCACCTACACCACGCTGACCAAGGAAGTCGCTGCTGAGATGATTGGCAAGCTCGCCTCTCGTAACATCAAGCTCGACAACGTGGTATTCGTGATGGGCGCTGCCGACTTCTGGCTGGCCAAGGTCACTCCGCTGGATGCAGGCTCTGGCATCATGCTCATCGGCAACGACAACCGTCTGCTGGGCATTCCCGTCATCGCCAACAACGCCATCAACCGCGCCACCCAGAAGGGTGCGCTCGAGGGTCACAACATCGGACTTGGAAACTTCAAGTACCTGCCCACCATGCAGCACGGCAACATCCGTCTCTCGATTGATGCTACCTCTGCACTGGCAGCCGACACCGACGAGGTGATCGTGACCATCAACGCCGACTTCTCGATGACCGTGCTGAAGGACGGTGCCGACGGCTTCGTGGTCTATAGCAAGACCGGCTCCAGCAGCAACGAGATTGGCGACTAACACTCTCACATCAAGTTCATAGTTCTTGATAATCGGCCCGCAGGACGGCGGCGATGCACCAGCAACAGCCATGACCGAGCCTGCGGGCTTTCTTAAAAGAGTAAACCCAAGACAACAAATCAACAGGTAAGTGTACGGCAAGGTGCCGTATGTATAAGTTTAACAATTAAAATTTCTAAGCATTATGCCAAGTGAAATTATTCAGCTTCCCCAGAACGGGGGTAATCAGAATGGAGGAACAACGCTCCTCCCAGTAGCCGGAAACGGCGGACCATTCGGCAACGGTCAGACGAGCCTCATGGATTTGTTCGGCTTCGCCATCGTCGCCAGCATCTTCCCCAACATCTTCGGAAACGGCCAGTTCGGCAACCGTTGTGGCAACTGTAACTGCCCGAATGTGGACAGCGCACTGGCTCTCCAGGCCGTTACAGCAGAGGGTGCAGCCAGCCGTGCAGCCATTCAGAACCTCGCTACGTCGATGGGTCAGAACTACAATACCGTGCTTCCAGCTGTCATGGGCGTACAGGCTGCTATCAGCAATCTGGCAAGTGCCAACGGCATGGGCTTCCTCCAGGTCATCAACGCACTCCAGCAGGGTGATTGCAACCTCGCTTCTCAGCTCGCTAAGTGCTGCTGCGACAACCGCTTGCTGACCACCCAGCAGGGCTACGAGGGACGCATCCAGACCATCGAGCAGACCAACGACCTGAAGGGCAGCATCAACGCACAGGGCCAGCGTCAGGTGGATGCCATTGCAGACCTGAAGACCACCATGATCAAGGAGTTCTGCGATGCCCGCGAGCGCGACATGCAGGCCATCATCGACAAGCAGGCCGACGAAATCAGTCAGCTGCGCACGAAGGACAACATAAACGCACAGACCTCACAGATTATCGGCTACGTGAACGCACAGCTGGCTCCCATCCAGGCCACCGTCAAGGAGATGCTCGACAAGATGCCGAACACCGTTCCCGTTCAGTACCCGAACCTTCAGGTGGTGAACAACACACCCAACAGCAACTGGCCCGGCTTCAACGGCTATCCCTACGGCTATCGCGGCGGTTTCTAAACGAGAAAGGAGGCAAGACATGAACTGCTGCAACTGTAATTGTAACCAAGTGCCGTTCGTTGACGGTTACGTGCCGTACCTGATGGTGACGAACATCACCGTTGGGACTACTGCCGTGAACCTCTCAATGGGCGACCGCAACATAGCACCGACCGGGACGATTTACGTCCGTATCGGTACGGCCATCCCGGCAGGAACCGATGCCGCGCTGCCCGTGACGCTTTCGCTGAACGGCAACACCCGCCAGTTGACCTTCTTCGGAGGCCAGCCCGTGACGGTGGCCGACCTTCAGGGGACAGGCGTACTGGAAGTGTTCAACGACCTCGGCAACAACATCCTCCAACTGCTGAGCACTCCGGCACCAGCCGCTGCTGCAACAAATCAGCAAGGATAAATTAACAAGAGTATTAACAATCAAAAGAACTATGACTATGAATAATTTTTCAGAACTCCCAATCGGTGCGAACTTCTACGTTATCAGCACCAACGGCGGCTTACAGGTAGCCGTCGGCACAGTGAAAGGCAAATCGGCACCCTACTGGCCGATGAACAACACGCTCAACTCCCAGTTGGTTGACCTCACCGTGAACATCGGTGGTCAAGACAGGCTGGTACCAGGGCTACCCGTCGGCCTCGAAGTGGCTGGCCGTGAGCCGGAAATCTACACGGGCAACCGCGAGACGGCTGAGCGCATCATCGACGAGAAGGTGAGCGAAGCCGACAAGATTCTCCAGAATCTCAACTACTACAAGAAGCTGAAGCAGGACGGCCCCAAGTGCAAGGAGGTCATCAACCCCGGCTATGCGGCCACTCGTAAGCAGGCTGAGACCATTGAGAGCCTACAGGCAGAACTGGCAGCGACGAAGGGCGAACTCCAGGGCATGAAGGATATGCAGGCCAAGACGCTCGAACTGCTGGAGAAACTGAGCGGCGGCACACCGACACCCGCAACGAAGGGAGGGAAAAAGGATTCATAGTCATGGCGACTGCGATAAAAACAGATAAAGCAATGATTTACGATCCAAACAGCGGAACAATCATTTTGACCAACGACGGCCAAGACCTGAAGGAACAGATGCGCGAACAGATGCGCCACCAGTTCCGAACGGGCGGCACGGGCGGTAACTACCGCACCATGACCGTTGGCCGTGAGTTTGAACAGGGCTACCGTGACGGCTACCGCGAGGGCTACGAGCAGGCTATGCGCGACAAGCACATGGAAGGCCAGCACCTCGACTACATGACTCCCGAGGAGCGCGAAGCCTACATGAAAGGCCAGCGCGATGCCTACGGGCGCAACGGTGCCGAGAACCGCAACCAACTCTAAAGTGAATTGACGAATGACAGCACAGCATCTATCCATCGAAGGCTACTGGGACGTGACCGTACTCTACGACGTATGGCCGCAAGACCTCGGCGAAGTGGGCGCAATGCTCCGCTCGCTGGGTGCCCCGCGTCAGATGGTGGAAGATGCCGTCAGCAACCTGCAGGGATGGAACGCAGGCTATACGCTCACCTCGATGGGTCGGTGCGAAAGCATCGTGTGTATTGGCCGAGCCACCAGCCTGCGGGAGTTCCTGAACACCATCGACCACGAGACCGATCACGTACAGGCCCACGTCGCCGAATACTACGGCGTGACGCTTGGCACTGAACAGGCGGCCTACCTACAGGGCTACGTCGGTGGTCGTCTGCTGGAGTTCGTCGTAACAATGATTATTAACCAAAGCAACTGACAGCAGTATGAGCCTACTCACGGACAAATTCTTCTACAGCGCACTGACACAGAGCGAAGATGTGACGGCCATCGTGGATGACCGCATCTTCAATCCCGCCCGCCCTACGGTGGACGAGGACGAAGACAAAATCCCCTACATCATCATCACCTTCGACGGCTTGCAGAACAACGCCGACACGAAGGATGACGGCGTGGAGGGCGACGAAGACCGCGTGACGGTCAGCATTCTGTGTGTGCATGAGGACTGCGACGCGCTTGGCGACATGACCGAACTTGTGCGCCAGACGCTATGCGACTATTGGGAAGCACACCAAGGCGAACCGCTGACCCCCATCGGTTGGCAGTTCTCTGCGGGCCGCGTGGACTATGACCCCGACAAGCCCTGCTGCTATCAGTTGCTTACCTATCAATGCGACACCAATAAGTAGTTATGGATAACGGCATCAAAACCACACTCATCGAAGAGCTGCTCAGCAAGGGCAGCGTGACGCTCACGGCCAAGAGCCGCGAGGAAATCTACAGCCAGTGCCAGACACTGGTTGACTCTCTCCCCGAAGACACCAAGTGGACGCGCACCATCTGCCAGTACCACCCCGACACCTTCAGCTTCGAACAGACAGTAACAATCACCAAAAAGTAAACAACTATGGCATTAAAGAAACTTAAAGGTCAGAACTTCCGTGCATTCGTCGGAGGCAATGCCGTCCCTGAAGCCTCCAGCTGTCAGGTGAGCATCACCGGCAATATGGAAGACGCAAAAACCAAGGATTCTGAGGGCTCGTTCGGCATGGAGCAGATGACCTCGCGCTCATGGTCGGTGCAGGTCGATTCCTACGAGGCCACCGCCGCCGCGCTCATCGCCGTCATCCAGCAGTTCGTCAGCGACAACAAAGTGACCGTCGGCTGGGACGAGACCAAGGAAATAGCAGGCTCCCAGAACCGCACACCCAACAACGCCGCCTTCGCCCGCTCGGGTCAGGCCATTCTCAATGACTTCACCATCCAGGCCAACAACCGTACCAACATTCAGGTGACGCGCCAGTACATGGGCAGCGGAGCTTTGGCATAACCCTCTAAAACATTACGACAATGGAAAAAGGACAACATCTCAGACTCTTCATCGTAGAAGGTAGCAGCAACAAGGTGATCGCCATGAGCACCGAACTCAGTCTTCATGGCTCAGCCCAGACAGAGAACAGCACGACCAAGGACACCACCGACTCCACGGGTGCCGTATGGGACGAGAACGACGTGGTTGGTCGCACCTACGACATCAACTTCTCTGCCCTCGTTGCCAGCGGCACGGACACCGGCAAGACCTTTGCTGACATGGAAGGCAAGGTGAACGACGAAATCATCAACTGGAAGATTGCCCTCGCCAGCGGCGAACAGAACCGCACAATGGGCACAGTCATTTGCTCTGGTCATGGCAAGATGACCAACGTTCAGGCTACCGGCCAAGTCTCTCAACAGGTCACCTACAGCGGCACCATCAACGGATACGGCCCGCTGGTGCCCGGCTCACTCACATAATCCCGCCAGCGGAGGGCGGGACAGCCGCCCTCTCCTTTTTTCAGTATGTTGCGATTCCATCGCAACCCTAATCCCAAAAATATCAAGCAACTATGATCCACGAAGAAATTACACTTGCAGGCAAGCCCGTCACACTTGGCTACTGCTACGCCACCGAAATCGCCTACAAAGACCTGTCGGGCGAAGACATTGCCGCCATCATCCAGGAGACCATCGCCTGCGTCAATGCCAAGCCCGCACGGATGCCGGACGCTAAGCGCAGCATCTACCTCGTGCTGTCTGCAGTCATGGCCTACTATCAGAGCCAAGACAAAGACGCACCTATCAAGGACACCGACCTGATGAACGACACTACGCCCCTCGAACTCGGCAAGGCTCTCGGCACCATCATCAACCTTTGGGCGAAGTTCTATAACATCCCCAATGGCGAGCCAGCCGAAAAGCCAGCGAAAGGAAAGGGTAAGGGAAAAAACTAAGCAACGCCCACGACATCTATCAGTTGTTAGTGGGCGAAATCGGAATCCCTCGCCGTGAGTTTCTCTACGACCTCCGCTTCTGGGAGGTGCGCCGTATTATTCGCGGCTACCGTCGCCGCGACCTGCTGAAGCATCAACTGATGGCTGAATGCGTCTATGCCGCCATCCACGTCATGCGCGACCCACAGGGCAAGACCGTGGCCGACATGTTCCCCATGCTCTTCGACTTCGACGATGACGACGACGAGCCGCCCATCTCTGCTGAAGACGTGGAAGAACTGCTGGACGTGATGGATGCGATCAACAGCCAGACGGAAGAGTAAACCCCAGGTACTATAACCGCCGATTAGTGAGCCGACTAATCGGCGAGTTTCTTTTTTTATGTCAGAACAATGATCACAACATTCTTCATCCTTATCACCATCGCTGCCGTGTTGCTGATAGCCTACACCGTCATCCTGTGTGCCCAAAACGGCATCCCCCGTTCTCTCTCGGCCTCCGTTTTCTTCCTGCCAAGGAAGGGCGCGTGGCTGTGGACGGCGGTCATCGCAGCCGTCGTCTTCGCCCTGGCTCCCGTACTCATCGGCACGGCCCATCGTGCCCAGTTCCTGGCTTTCTTTGCCTGTGCAGGCCTGCTCTTCGTGGCGGGCTGCCCGCTGGTCAAGGACAAGAGCGACATGGCCTACCGCGTACACCTCGTTTCGGCCGTCGTCTGCGCCCTCAGCGCTATGGGACTCGTGGCATTCAACCGTCCGAAGCTGATCCTGCTGTGGCTCCCGTGGGTGGGTGTGTTCATCTGGAAGACGCGCGACAATCACGATTGGCCCACGCAGACCTTCTGGGCCGAGATGATGTGCTTCGCCATCACCTTCATCTATGCCTATATGATGGTACTCGGAAAATAGCGACCCCCAAAAAGGGTGCCGACCTTTATAGTAAAAAGGGTCACACCCTTTATAGTAAAAAGGGTCACACCCTTTATAGTATAAACCCTAAAAACCTTTATTTTATGATTGATTACAAAGGACAACTGAACATGGGCAATGAAGCCCTACAGAGTGAGAAAACGATTACGGCCAATGAAGTGCTCCGTACCTGCGACACGAAGGCACTTGCTCGTGAGATTTCGCATCAGAATGCGCTCATACCTGAGCAGGTGGCAGCAGCCGTGCTGGAGAACTTCTGCAAAGCCGCAGCCGAGAAGATGGCCGAGGGCTTTGCCATCCAGCTGAACGCGGGCGACGAGGTGGCCATCCGCATCTTCCCCGACATCCACATCAAGGGTGGCAATATCAACCTTGCCCGTGCCAAGGAACTCGACCCGACGGTGACCGAGCTCACCGAGGACAACGCTGGCGACCTGATCGACAAGGCGGGCGGTGTCACCTGTCGCGTCCGTGCCACCTGTATGCAGAAATTCACCGACCTGTTGGAGAAGGAGGAGTATCAGGTGAAGCGTGTCGGCATCGAGACCAAAGCCTATGTTGCCAAGACCGGCAACGGCGATGGCGGAGAAGGCGGCGAGGGTGGCGGCACCCAGCCCGACCTGGAGGGATAAGTAAACCCCTACAAGCGAAATGCCCGATTAGTGTAACAGCTAATCGGGCATTTTTTATGGCATTAGTAAGTGGTTTCAAAGGACTCAACGTCACCAACAACCGTATCGACGGTTTGATGGCAGACTTTTCTGGATTGAAGAATCTCGAAAAGGCTGTCGATAGTGTGCTTCGTAAGCTACAACTCCAAGACCGCGTGACTCAGAATGTCGCAATGGTCAAAGGCGGCAACATGTCGTTGCAGGAATTCGATGGTTGGTTCTCTGAACTGGTGCGTGCAGAACTTGGCAAGGTGCTGGGTATTATGCGTGCCCGTGCCGTGCAGAAAGCCCGTGGCGTTGGTGCTGGAAGCGCATCGTCTGCCGTGCTTCGCCGAATGTATAAAGGTGAGTTCGGGGGCAATATAAACATAGGAGGAAATCGAGGCCGGATTAGTAGCCACAAGCGCCTGTATGAGCCAGGCAAAATCAAACCCCGATATGTTAGCAAACGAACCAAAGACATCAATGAGTATTATGGCCCAGATAGATCATTTATTTTGCGCTTTTTAGAAAACGGAACTGATGTGCGCACGGCAAAATCTTACGGACCAACCGGACACGGTTCAAGGGCTTCATGGGGTAGACGCGGCAATATCGCTCCACGCTCATTCTTCCACAGCATGAGCAGCGACATGGAACAGGCAGCACAGCAGCTGGGACAGACACTCGCAGGGCACGTAGAGAAATGGATTGAAACGCAATTTAATGAAGAATAAGATATGGCAAAATCAGTTCTTGAACTGGCGGTAGGCACCGGCCAATGGGATGCCGGTCTGAAGAAGGCGAAGTCGGCACTCGACAACTTCACCCAGGCCAACGGCGGACTTCAGCAGGCTCTCGACAAGGAGAGCCAGAAGATGCAGAAGTTCGTGCAGATGATGGGACAGATGGACTCGACGGCCAAGACCGCCAAAGGGCAGATGAACGACTACAAGGCGACCATCGAGCAACTGACCATGCAGTACAACCGCATGAGCGAGGCCCAGAAGAAGACTATCGGTCAAGACTACTTGAATAGCATTGATCAAATCAAAGAAAAGTTCCGTCAGGCAAAGGCCGAAATGGAGGGCATAAACAAGTCGCTGGGCGACATGAAAATGCCCGATATGAAAGGCGGTGGCTTCCTCTCCGGCATAGGCGACAAGATGTCTGGAGCCTTGCAGGTGTTCGGTGGTAATCTGATGACCAAAGGAGCCGGCATGCTTGCAGGGCTGGCCAGCGAGATGGGCGACATGGTGAAGCAGGGCGTGGAACTGGCCAAGCAGGGTGAGGGCATCCGCATCGCCTTCGAGCGACTGGGGCGCGGTGACATCCTCGACGGATTGCGCCAGGCTACCCACGGCACCGTGACCGACATCGAACTGATGAAAGCCGCCGTAAAGTTCAACGACTTCAAGCTGCCGCTCGACGAACTCGGCACGATGCTCGCCTTTGCCCAGCAGAAAGCCAAGGACACTGGGCAATCGGTAGACTACATGGTGGACTCCATCGTGACAGGTCTCGGCCGCAAGTCGCTCATGATTCTTGATAACCTCGGACTGAGTGCCACCGAAGTCAAGGATAAGATGGCCGAGACGGGCGACATGACCAAGGCCGTCGGTGCCATTATCCGTGAGCAGATGGCCAAGGCTGGCGACTACGTGGAAACCGCAGCCGACAGGGCCACAAAAGCCAACGTGGAATTGACTAACGCCATGACAGGCCTGGGCAATACGCTTCAACCGCTGACAGATGCAAGCAATAGTCTGTGGAACTCCATCAAGGTTGGCGCATTGAATGCCCTGAACACCGCCGTAAAACCCCTTATCCAAGCACTTTCGGAAGCAGGCGCACTCGGACAGGGCGCACGATCTACGGCAGGATTCAACAGGCTTGGCGGAGGGTCTAAGGTTGACCGAATGATAGGCCGACTTGGTAACGGTAAATCGGCAGGCGCATATAGCATCTATCAACAACAGTTGGGCGAGTTTGATAAATACATCAACAATAAACGATTCCAGATAGCTGCCTACGGTGGCGACAACAGCAGCGTTGCTAAAAGTGCAAAGGCAAAACTTCAGACTGAACTCGACGGAGCTCTGAAGATGAGGGAGGAATATGTAAAGCGGGCACAAGAATTACACAACAAGGTTCCATCGCCCTATGAGCCTACTGCTTCAGGAGTTGGCGGAGGCGGTCGTTCTGGTGGTGGCAAAGGTAGCAATACGACGTCTGAAGTCACCTATGCCTCAGACAGCATCGTTGCCCAGCAGAAGTTGGTGCAAGACCTGACAAAACAATGGAACGAATCCGGCGCAAGTGTACGCGATAAATATCTTCAGCCACTCGTCGAGGCAGAAGCCAAGCTGAAGTCTATGCAGAACGAGATGGGGTTGCAAAAAGAGAATGCCGCAGGCAAACTGCTTGGCAATACGCCAGACGGCAAGGCTGTTGAGATACCTATCAGTTCAGATATAGCCTTTGAAACATGGATGACTGGCATACAGGAGAAATTGTCTGACTTGAAATTAAATCCGATAGAAATCCCCATTGAGACAACGACGAAGGACGTGAAAGCCATTGCCAAAGCAGCCAGCATGACAGCCGACGTGGTAGGCAGTATCGGTGACGCTTTCAATGCCATTGAAGACCCAGCCGCCAAAGTCATGGGCACAATAGCGCAGGCTGTCGCCAGCGTCGCTCTCGGTTATGCACAAGCGACCGTTGCGGCCTCTCAGACAGGCAACCCGTGGGTATGGGCAGCCTTCGCAGTATCTGGTCTCGCTACCATGATAACGATGATCTCACAAATCCACTCTTCGACCGGTTACGCTCAGGGTGGTGTCATCAATGGCAACTCTTACAGCGGTGACAACATCGGAGGCATGGTGGATGGAGGCGCAGGCGGTTTCGTCGGTCTGAATGCAGGCGAGGTTGTGCTTAACGCTGCCCAGCAGCGCGGGGTAGCAAACGCACTGAGTGAAGGCGGCAACAGCCGGATAGAAGTGTTCGGGCGATTGTCAGGCGAGACCATCTTCCTGTCGTCTGACCGCTATACCCGACGGACTGGTCGCGGAACAATCTTGACTTGGAAGTAACGATAAACAGAAGAAATATGGCAATTCTCGGGAAAAACATTTTCATATACCAGGGCTCGACGGGGACAACCCAGATCATCGCAGCCGCCAAGACGTGCAGCATCAGTTATCAGACCGACCTGATAGAGACTGCATCCCCATCGACGGCGGAAGCCCGCGATTATGTGCCAGGACGCGACGACTGGAGCGTATCGCTCAATCACCTGGTGACTGCCGGCGAACCGTTTGAGGGACTGCTGAAGGTGCGCCACAAGTACACCATCAGTGTCGTAGTGGGTGACCAGCGGCGCACGGGGACGGTGATCTGTCAGCAGGCCGACCTGAATGGAGCCGTCGGCAATCTCGCCGAAGGTACGGTCAAGTTCAAGGGGACGGGACGCTGCCCGTTCTATACAGAGTGAACCCACGACAATGTTTTATTGACAGAAAAAAAAGACTATGGCATATCAGCAGAACTTCGTAGCACTCGACGGCACAACCTTCACGCTGAACATCGGAGGCGTGACGCCAGCGACATCGCCAAAACTCTCATCGGAACCGATAGAGACTCAGGAAGATGCCGACACTGACATGTTTATGCCAGTGAGGACGCAAAGCGGCTACGTCCGTATGGTGGCAGAAGACAATACGACGTGGCGGCAGTTCATCCCATCGTCGGCAACAGCCATGCCCGTAAAGCTCTATCAGGGCAGCACCATCCGCTGGCAGGGCTATGTGCAGACAGGAACCTACGGCACGACCTACCCAGCCATCTACAATGAGTTTGAGTTGCCGCTGATCTGCGGACTGTCAGCCCTCGACTCATTCGACGTGGAAGTGACGGGGCCTGCCGACATGGTGACGCTCGGACAATTACTCTATTACATCTTCTCGAAGCTGACTGGACTGAGCTACACCTTCTACTTCCACGCATCATCATCGACCGACAACGACATTCGCGCATGGCTGGCTTACAAGCTGTCGTGGCGCAACTTCCTGACAGAGAACGGCGTGGAACTGACCTCGCGCTTCACATGTCTGGGACTGCTACAGGAGCTGTGCAAGTTCTTCGGTTGGACGTGCCGCACGAGTGGGGCCGGTGTCTACTTCACGGCCATCACCGACGGATTGCGCAACCAGCGGTGGCTCTCATGCCCGTTGGCTCAGTTGCAGGCCGCGTCGCCTGTGTTCACGCCCGTCACAATGAAGAGCCTCGCGCTGACCGACGCGATGTTTGCCAGCACCGACCATTCCGAAGAGTACATTCCAGGCGTGAAAAAAGTTACCGTCAGCCCCGAGTTGAATCCCTATGATGTCATCATGGAAATACCATACGACGACATCTGTAGGCCGTATAAGTACGACACACCGACAAGAGCTGAGCGGTGGAGAAACGAGCCGACAGAGCCAACGGAAGTGTGGCTACTGTATCGCGGAGTCATCAACTATGAGAATGCGATGATAAAGATTACGTCATACGCAGAACAGCAGGAAGGCGCAGGCATTCCGATGTGCTATGGTCGTTTCGCAGCCTTCGACGACAATACGGAAGATGACAAGAAGAAATTCAGCTGGAACAAATGCTATGAGTGCTTCATCTCAGAGGACTATGGCAACAGAAGAAGCACAACTCCGCTCTTCTCGATGGAGAGTCAGGGTGCGGTCATATTAGGTGACGGCGTGCTCTACATATCAGGCCGTGCAGACTACGAAGATACTGAAATTTCAGAAGACCATGCCGGACAATGCACACTGAAGATTGGTGACCTTTACTGGAATGGCACGGCGTGGACATCGACTGCCAGCAAATTCAAGCTGTCGATGAAGGACAATGGAATCGAGAACACAGACACGATTTACAATAATGCTGACTACGACGGCATGGGAATCCCAATCACCGCGCCTATAATAGGAAAGATTTATTTTGCCGTCGATGATGTATTCAGGAATCAGAACTATTGGAACGGCTACTTCCCACTGATGGACTTCAAGATAGGTTTTGTGAGAAACGGCGAAGAGGACGACCTGAACGACAAGGAATACACCGCCAACGGCGGCAGCTTCCCAGACGACGTGAACGTAGACACCATCTTCTCATCAGACAAGACCAATACCGTCAATGCGAAGACTTTCAGATGCCAGGCTGGATATGGACTCGTCTACAGCGGCAACATCGTGGCAAACACAATCCCATTTGGCACCACACAGCTGAAGCCAGAGCAGCACGTTGCCGACCTGATTGCAGCCTACGGTTCAACCATCCGACGGAGCCTACAGATAGACCTGTGGACGAACCTCACAAACAGCATAGGGCCCGACTACAAGGTAAGCCTCGAAAGTGCGGACTTCTACCCCGTGGCCATCAGCCACCGCTGGCGCGACAATATCACGACACTAAAAATCATGCAGCTATGAAGATTTCGAGAGAGTACATCAAGCGAGTAGGAAAAAACAACTCCTACGTGAGCAACGCTAAGGGCGGCAACTCTGTAGGCGGTGGAGGCGAGGGCGTAAGATCGCTGAAGCAACTCCGCGACACGGCGATAGAGAATGAGGCCGACGGCGACGTGCTCGTATATAACGCCACTGATGAGAAGTGGAAGAATCAGGAGAAGGCACCTAAAGCGGTTCATGCCGACGAAGCCGACGAAGTGCCTTGGACGGGCGTGCAGGATGTGATAACAGGCTCACCAAGTGCCAACGAGTTCAATATCTGTGACACCACACCGAGCAGCAATAAGATGTGGTTCAACTACGGCAGTCGTCAAGGTGGCCAGCTATCATCAGCCATCACGGAATACGACTTCGGCAACGGCAGGAGCTCTCGCAGTGGCGTGACCGTAAGGGCTGAAAACTTCTTTGCCGACTCAGCCGTATCGGTCGTGTCAGACGAAAGGAAGAAAATCGTCAGCAAAGAGATGGTGCTCGACCTCGACAAGATAGCCGATGCGCCAGCCGTGCTCTTCAAGTGGCGCGACAGACAGGGAGATACCGAGCACGTGGGCACCATCGCCCAATACTGGCGTGATGTGATGCCACAGGTGGTGTGCGAAGACCATGAAGGCAATCTCTCCATGCAGTACGGCACGGCGGCACTCGTAGCTGTCATATCCGTCGCCCGAGAACTACGTGAAATCAAAAAACTGTTGAAAGATCATGGGATTCAGTAACGACATCATTTCGCTGCCTTACACGCTTGACGACGCTTGCGATGCGTTTGACTATCAGACAGACGACTTGCAAGACTTGTTCAAGCACGGCGACATCAACCGATGGGCGAGATACAAGCCTGTGGAGTATTACCTCAGCGGGCCTTACGGATTTGCCCTGAACGAATACCAGCGCATGTCGGTGAACTACGGCATCGGGAACATCCCCTATTGGAATACGAAGCAACTGGGACGAATGCTCAACTTCTGGTTTGGTATCGACACCAGTCCAAGCAATGCGCCAGAAATAGGCGTTGTGCCCGAATATTGGAGCTACACACGACCGCAGACGGCCTTCAGACTGAGCGACCTGATTGAAGACCCGACTGACAGTAGTTCGAAAGGCTACTTCAAACGCGCCAAAGAGCCGCTCGGCAATCTCAAGTATTCGACGGTTGAAGTATCGCCTGGCGGGTACATGACATTCATATTCGAGAAGAACGAGGAAGGCGTGAGCGAAGGGCTGACCGTGAAATACGAGGACTTGCAGATGGGAGGATATTCGGTCTACAACATGTATTTCGGCTTTTCACTGTGGAACCGACAGACAAGCGCAAGCCTGAAGAAACTATACACCATCACGCAGAACGATACGATGGTTTCGTTTCAGCAGATGGGTGCAAGCGTTCACGCCTATACTGAAGACCCACAGATAGAGGGCGACTACGACATCTTCCCATTCGCCAGCGCGGACATCATACGTGGATCACAGTCGCCAAATCAGCGCGACATCTATAAGATGGTGACGACTACGACCACACAAAGCAACTACATCGCGCTGGTGGAGCCACAAAGAGTGCATATACAAATCAGATGGGCAGACGTGAAAGTGCTGTTCCTCTCATCATACAGAGACGAGTCGAAGCCAAGAATCATCCGCAACAGCTTTACACTGGATAACGCCATGAGCGACTACAACGTGACCATCACGAAGATGACCATCGAGTATCTGAAAGAAGACTATACAGTGGACTACACGCAGGACTTGACAAACTCAATAAACCTTGCAGCAGGCTCAAGCTATGCAGGCACGGCAGACCACGATTTCGGCTCTGCTGGTTCGAGTCACATCAAGTCGACGCGAATGACCATCGTGACGCTCTCTGGCGTTGTGTTCTTCAGTTCTGGCGCATCAGCAAAAACGGCACAAGTGACGGACGGGCCTACACCAGAAAGTTAAACCCTGATTCCTGCCGCCAGTAAACCCAAGAACATGAAACGCACGATTATCAGATACAAGAAATAAAAGGTATATGAATACACTCATCATCATTGCAGCCTTCGTGCTGGCTATCTACGTGGCGGTGGTCATCGCCGTCAACAAACAGATACCGAACTCGCTGAGCGAGTCAGTCTATTACCTGCCTACGAAAGGGCAATGGCTATGGACGGCAGTCATCGCCATCATCGCGCTTTGCACCATCCCGCCATTCGTGTCGAAGACCATTCCCGCCATCCAGTGGCTGGCGTTCCTTGCCTGTGCAGCACTCGCTTTCGTGGCCGTCTGTCCGCTGATGGGTAAGCCAGGCAATCCCGACGACGGCGACGGCTCCTATGGCGTCCACATGGGGGCTGCTATTGCCTGCGGGGTACTCTCACAGATTTGCGTCATCGTGACGAATCCCTGGTTCATGTACGCATGGGTGCCTTGGCTGGTGGCCTTCGTATGGATCACCAAAGACGGAAAGTGGCACACGGCCATGTTCTGGGCAGAGATGACATGTTTTGCAACAGTTTTAATATTTGGTTTATTATAGAGTAATAGTTTAGTTTGTATTTTAATTTTTCTTATTATTGTAAATGGTGATAAGTTGGGGGAGGCAGCGGCCTCCCCGTTTTTATTACCAGTTGACGGTCTCGTCCTCCACCCACTCATCATCACTGCCAAGATTCAGCGTGCGACCAGCACCGACGATGCCACCAGCGTAGGAGGTGACATGGTTACGCTGTATCGGCATGTCAGAGATGGTCACGCTGCCGATGGTGCTCTCGTCTGTGGCCACGAGCGCAACGGTCATATCCGTCTGCCAGGGTGACGCGCTGCTGATGGTATAGAACGAGGCGGCGAGTTTCGTGGTACCGATATAGCTGCTGGGGATATTGACGACCAAAGGTGTCGGCGAATCGGCCACACATTCGCCCGACTGATAATTCAGGCCATAATACCATGAGGAAGGTGACACCACGAGCTTTGCAGCCCCATCTGGAACGACATCAGTCGCACTGACTCGCAGACGACCGACGCAGCGCGAGAGCGACACAGGCTGGCTGCTGCCTGAATTGGGTTGAACATTGAGCGACAGGGAGCCATGAAACGTATCACGCACACTGCCCCATGTGATAGTCTTTGCATCGGTATCAACGACGGGATCAGATCCGCGAGAGGCGACGAAGTAGAAGGTGTGTTCGCCATAATCGAGCGAGAGCGACGGAGAACCGAAGGTGGCATCTGTGCTCGCTTGGTGGACGGATTGCTGGAAGACATCGCCCATGTAGTCAAAAATCCAGAGGTCTGTCATCGTGAGCTCCGTCAGCGTGGCGCGAGTCTTTGCCCGCAAGCCTGTGAAGTCGAAGGTGACGGTTTTCTTTTCGAGCGTGTCAGCCCATGCGACATTCACTTTGGCTGTAGCATTTTCTTCGCCGTCAGTGCGGTTGCACGACGAAAGGCAGAGGTTTAAGAGACTGAGGGCAATCACGCCCAGCAAGAGATTCACAACGAGTTTGTCGCGGTGCGACAGGTTAAACACTTTTTTCATAGTCGTTTTGTTTTAAATAGTTTATATTTAAGGGAGGGGAGCACACAGCACTCCCCTTTGTCCTTTTCAGTCGAGCCGCTTGATGTAGACGTAGCCAAAGTAACACTTTTCATCGTCATCATCAAAACCTTCACAGACCTCGCATTTGCATTTGTACGGAAATTCATTGGCAGTGAGCGAGCGCACGAAGTCGGTCTGTTCGGTTGGTACATAACCAAGGTGGTGTCCGTCGATAGAAACTACCTTGATGGCATTCTTATCGTACTCGTTTTTCGGTTCTGGCACCAGAGCTGCATCGATAAAGCCTTTGTAACGATTCATGCCATGCCTGAAATTCATGCCAGCCACCTTCAGGATGCGGAGGTTATCGAAGATACTTAGATAACCGCCATCAGCACGACGCTCAGGCCATGGACCCGTGTAGGTATTGCTGAGTATTGCACCCCTCACGAGTTCATTCCCTGCAACTTCAGCCTGCCGAAGTGCTTCCGCTTTGGTTAGGAATCCGACGGCATTTGCAATCAATTCCTCATCTTGATTAACATTCTCTTTGACGGTTTTACTGTTTCCATGACTGAACACGGCAAAAGCCACAAGGATACAGACGGCCAACAGTGCAAATAAAAATAGTGTCATAGCTTTTATATTTTAAGGGTTAGACATTCTTTTCCGTTTCTTCGTTTCGAGCTTCTCTGCTATCATGTCGAAGTCCTCATGCACCGACTCCGCCAGCACCTTCGCATAGCGTTGCGTCTGCGTGATATTCGTGTGTCCGAGCATCTTCGAGACATTTTCGATCTTCACCCCATTGCGCAGCATGTAGGTGGCGAAGGTGTGACGGGCGAGGTGTGAGTGAAGCCGTGTCTTGATACCAGCCATCTGTCCGAGTGCCTTCAAGTGGCGGTTATAGTCGGCATTGGATAACTGCGGGATTTCCCAACCATACTTTTCGAGAATCTTCACCGCCGGAGGGAGAAGTTGTGAAACATACGGCACACCAGTCTTTATGCGTTCGCCGACATGCTTCCATGCTTTGCCATCCCATTTATAATCTGATACGTCGAAGGCCTGCATATCAGAGTAAGGCAGACCCGTGAACATCTGGAAGATGAAGAGATCATGCACGACATCAAGTTCTGAACCTTTCGGCAGTATGATAGCCTCGAAACGTTTCATTTCTTCCTCAGTGAGATATTCCACGTTTTCTTTTTCACCTCGCTTGAACTTCCCCTTCAGGCGGTCATAAGGGTTTGCGTCAATCTTTCCAAACGACAGCGCACGGTTGAGCAGAGCCTTCAGACACTTGTGGTAGTTATAAATAGCGGCATCGCTCAGCTTTTCAGGCTTGGCACCAGCTTTGCGCCTGGCATCGCTCAAAGGCTTTGTGATACAATGCAACCACGCATCGAAGTTGGCGATATTCTCGACGGTCACATCCTGCCACCGCTTCATCCGCCCGAAAGCCTCCAGCCGTACCAGCAGCGGGTCATAGTGCTTCCGTGTACCCTCAGACACGCCCAGCTCCGGCACCTGCTCCGCCAGCCAGTCCATGAACACAGGCTCGTCCGACTGCGCCTCCACCGTCTGCCACACCTGCCGCCGTATCTCTTCGGTATTAATAGGTTCGCCCGCGTCCACGCACGCATTCACAAGCGCGAGTACCTTGTTATATATGATTCCAATCTTGCGGTTTAGTTCATCCTTACCAGGGCAGTCTAACAGTTGCCCTGCCACCAATTCGTTCTTGTAGCACTTCACACCAGTGCCGAAATGGTACGACTTTCTGGCCACCGTCACACGGATCTCCACCTGGCCCTTGCCACCCTCGGCGACACGCCCCCGATGGTCCCATACGATTGCACTTGTTACTTTTGTTATGCTCATAGATTTTTTGTTTTTTTAGTTTCATGCGCTTCAGCCTGGTCATACTGTTTCCCCACTTCCTGGAAATGTTTCCCCACCTGTTTTGCCACTGGGGTAACAATGGGGAAACAATCCATCATTTTTGTCCCGATTTGCGCCAATTTTGCATTTCTTCATAATCTCCCAATTTAAGCGTTAATCCCTTTATTTAAGGCGGATGCCGCGATTTTCGGCATAACCCCGCCACGTCTAAAAGTGATCCGTTTGGGATTATGCAAGATTCGACGTAAGTGGTTATATTATAATAGGTTAACCGTGCTTCATGGTATTGGTGTGGGGAAACATTGGAGAGTTTCACCACTATTATCACGGTTAATGCTATTATATATATTATAATGTTCATACCTGTGCGCGGGTGGTGTCGGGGTGGTCGGCAACGCCGATGGTGAAGGGGTATTTCTTCAAGACATCTTCAATATTGATAGATGTCGGCATAGAGCGGAGTTCGGCAATAAGTTTTTGTAGGCTGGCGATTTCGTCAGCTTGGGACTTGATTTTGTCGGCCTGAAGATCGATGATGGTCTGTTTGTCGGCAATCTGCTGATTCAGGGCTGCGACTTGCTGGGCATGTGCGGCCTCGATAGGCTTCAGCATTGACTCGAACATCTTCGACATTATCAGAGTAGAGTCTTGATCATGAGGTGAAGATTGTTGTTGTTGAGCCTTCATCACGTCATAATCAGGATTGGCTTCGCGTGATAGGTTCTCCGAAATTTCGGAATCTGGGACATTCTCAACAAGCATGTACTGACTTTTGCCCAGCAGAAAATTCATATACAGGTGAGCTTCGCCTTGGTAGAATTCATTAAAAGCCTTGGCGAGATTTGTCATGTATTTCATGCCGACCCGCTTTTTGCCGTTGCGCTGGTCGGATATAAGTGACGGCGAAGCACCGATATGCAAGGCCATCTCCTGTTGGTTTTTGTCCATGTCTTTGGCCAGATGGTCGAAGGCACGAAAGAAGGGTGCATTGTACTTCTTTTTCTCCTCGATTTTTTTTGATTCATCCATAATTACACCACAATTCTCTTAAATTATATTAAAAATACACCATAAATCCACCAGAATTATACTGGTTTCATTTTAAGTTTGTATATTTGCACCCGTAAAGCAAGCAAGCATACAACGGGGCAAGAAAATAGCCGTCAGACGAGAAACCCGTCTTAGCGAAGCGGATTAACCGCCTGTTTGTGACACACTTTGCGAGAGTGTAGGGTTGCAAATATACGGCTTTTTCTGCCAAGTTGTACTAATGCAAGCAATAATTTAAGATAGATTAATAATATGACGAAAGAAAAAGTGACATTGGAAGACCTGAACGCGTTCGTGGTTGGTGAAGAGAAAATCTTTACCCTGCCGAACTGGAAGGTGGCACGCTCTGCTCAGAGTTTCGCCAACCAGCAGAAGAACTACAGCGGCAAATCGTTCAGTGCCAGGATTGCACCAGCAATCGACGGAGTGGAGCAGAGGCAGGTAATCATTAAGCGTATATCGTAGGCTATGAACTGGAAACAATTAGAGGTGAAGATACTCGACGTGGTGCGGAGGGCATTCAAGCAATACTCTGAGAAGTGGGTGACGGCTGAGACGCTGGCAGATCATATCGAGACGCTGAACGTGAACTGGCTGAAGCGAAACGGCTCATGCTTCAACCGTACAAGGGTGGAGTGGGACGACCGCGATGGGAATCACCACACGGGCAGCTGGCTCTATCCGTTGCATGAGATTCAGGAGATGATGGAAGACGGCAGGATCAAGAGGCTGCAAGTGAATTGAAAAAGGCGATATAAAGAGGTATTTAGTTATAATGATTGTTTCAATGCAACGGCGGTTGCCAATTCTTTTTATACGTAGTTAAACATATTGTAAAACACTATCCAGCCCGCTGTGAAGTTCGCTGGTTTTCTTAAACAAGAGTAATCAGGATAAGACATATTGGGAGGGTTGGCCGAGAGGAAAGGCACCAAGAACGTGAGGCAATGCTGAAAGCGCGAGGTACGTCGGGGGTTCGAGTCCCTCACCTTCCACAAGATTCAATGACTATACAAACCAGCACTGCTGGGTACTCAGATACGGCAAGGGGGAATCGGCAAGACCGACCATCATGGCGACCCTGGAATAAGGCAACGCCCCTAAAACAATACATAGCCGGACGAGAGGCGACTGATGAAGGACCTTGCGGCAACGTAAGAATGTAATCAGACCGGGTGGACGCTCCCGCCGTGAGGTGCGAGTGAGGTGCAGAACCTAAACCATTTCAAAGGAGACCTGTTGGCACGTGTGCCAGATGTTGTAGAGCTGGGTATTAGGCAGTGAGACTAAAATCGAAACTAATATATTGAATAGATAAATTGAACGTGCCCGCATGAGCAATCGTGCGGGCTTTTTATTCCGTCGTATAGCTCTGTTGGTAGAGCACACCCTTTGCATTGGGTGAGGTCGGTGGTTCGAGCCCATCTATGGCGACGAAAGACTTTAAGATTTGTTTTCATAAAAAATTTGTTTGTTACAGCATTCACCCGTCACCGCCGCGAGGTTCTGACGGCTCTTGTGAATTCTTTACTGTTTTATTATTAATTATTTTTTTTTGATCCACCGTCACCGCCGCGAGGTTCTGACGGTTCTTGCAAATTTTTCTATATCATTCAAGTTTGAATTTTCTACCCGTCACCGCCGCGAGGTTCTGACGGTTTTCAACAGATTATCCACATTTTAAAATATATCAGATATGAAACAGAATGAAAGCGAAGCGCAGGAATTGAAGTACATCTTGCGCCAGATTGGTTTCGGTGCCGTTCTCGGCATCGCGTTTTTGGCCGTCGTATATCTTGGCGGTCTTCTCGCTCATCTCGTCAGCGGCATGTAATGATCTACAGCAAGCGACCATACCACGCTGGAGGCGAATGGCACTGCCCCTTCCCACCCGAGTGGGTGAAGAAGATGCGCCACGCGGTGAAGGTGTGCGAACAGCTGACAGCCGAAGACATCGATGCATTCGACCGTGGCAATAAGAAATACCGCTTGCCACCTTGGGACATCTTAGACGAACCGCAAGACGCTCGCGGATTGCCCCTGTCGTGGTGCAAGAAAGAGGCTGAGCGGTTTTCTCGTCGCAAGGGCAGTTGCATCGACATCTACGACTACTCATCAATCCCCGAGATGGTCATCACCAACGGTTACGACGACTGGCCGATGAAGTCCAAGGGAAAAGCATTACAAGCGTAAAAATAAACCATATTAACAATTTAAAAAGAGAGATTATGAAAAGTATTAAGTTTAGAATGACGGGTACTTGTCCACTGATGTTGAACAACCCGCAGACGGTGAATCCAATGAATGAGTTTACGAAGGCCATCAGCGCACTGACATCGAAGCGCAAGAAGACCGACGAAGACCAAAATGAAATCTTCCACCTGAAGTTCCTGGCATCGTGCTATTGGAACAACAAAGGGCAATACTTCCTTCCCGCCAATATGATTGCCAAGAGTTTCGAGGCTGGTGCGAAGGAGAATAAGCTGGGTGCAAAGTTCCAGCGCAGCGTGTTCGTGTTCAACGATGGCATCCTGAAGTTTGCCGATAATGGTTGCACACCTGAAGAGCTTTGGGAGAACCACAGCGAGACATACGTTGACATCCGTCCTGTCGGCATTATGAAGGCGAAGGTGGTGACAGCCCGCATGATCATCCCAGAGTGGAGTCTGGAGGGCGAGCTGCACTTCGACGAGAGTCAGCTCAATAAGAGTGAGGTGTGGTTGGCCATGACCAATGCCGGGCTACGATACGGCATCGGGACATATCGGCAGTGCTATGGAAGATATAAAATTGAAGAAATTAAGTAGAAATAGCCTATGAAACGCCAAATAAAATTTAAGCAGATAAAACAAACTTGCCCAGAAGAATATGAAGCAAGAATGAATAATCGTTTGGTTGGTCTTGTAACTCTTAGATGGGGAAGACTTGAATGTGTTTATCTGCCTTATGGCTGTTATTATAAGAACGAAGAGGTGCTGAAATCGCACCTCTTTGAAAATCGCTTTAAGGGCAATTTTGCAAATGCCAATGAACGCCACGCATGGCTTGGAGAATTTCGTAATCTGCTACATAAACGCAACGAGGCGAACATCAAGCGGCTCGAAGATATAAGATTGAAGAAATTAAATCGAAATAAATTTGCGCAGTCCAGTTAAGACTATTATGGTAAAGTTGAGCATAGCGCAGCAGAGCGCAGCAAAGTTATATCCAAACAAAGCCAAGTTAAGAAAAGCCTTGATCAGCGGAGTGAAGTCAAGCGAAGCAAAGTTATATCATAACCCAGCAATGCAAAGTGAAGTTAAGCATAGCAAAGTATAGCGATGCAAAGCACAGTTATATCCCAACAAAGTTGAGCAAAGCAAAGTTGAGCAACTCGTAGTACAGCGGAGTTCAGTCTGGCAAAGCAAAGTTACATCCAAATTTAGTTTAGCGGAGTAAAGTGGAGCCAAGTTTAGAAGAGCGATGCAAAGTTATATCCAAACGCAGCGCAGTATAGCAGAGTAGAGTAAAGTACAGCCGCGCAAAGCGGAGCCAAGCAAAGTTATATCCCAATTTAGTCAAGCGTAGCAACGCGGAGCGAAGCATAGCAAAGTATAGCTGTTTCCCAGTTGAGTCCAGCTGAGTGAAGTGTAGCGAAGCAAAGTATTTTTTTTTATTATGAATCATTTGAATGCAATCATGGCATCGAGGCACAAGCAGCTTGTGCCCGATGACAAGTTTGACCGCCATTTCATGCGGGCGAGAGTGAACGACACGGATAGTCGCAAGACCATCTTCGACCAACAGACAGCCGACGGCATCAGCCGCCAGGAAGAGCGAAAGAAAATAAAATCATCATATTATTAATATTATGGAATTTCAAGGACGTATAGCAAAGCTGCTGCCCATCCGTCAGGGTGTGAGCCAGCGCACGGGCAACGAATGGAAGTCGCTGCCATTTATTTTTGAGTATTTCGAGCATGAGTCTGACCGATACGCAGACAGCGTAATACTGGAGACATTCGACACCAACGTGATTGACAACCTGAAGGAAGGCATGGAGGTTATATGTGGATTCGGCCACAAGGCCAAGACCATCACCAAGCAGGATGGTACACAGACCACAATCAACGAAATGCGTCTCTACAAGATTGAATCAGTCAGAAAGGCACAGAATCAGCCCGCACAGCAGGCGATTCAGCAGCCAGTGGGACAACAGCCCACACCTCAGTATCAAACGCAGCAGCGGCCACCATTCCCACCGCAGGTAGACCAGTACGGCAATCCAATTCAACCTATCAATCCAGATGAAAATGACCTGCCATTCTGATGACTATTTCTGCGAGTGGTGGCCGATAGAGGTCACCACTCTCAATCATGAGAGCGTATGAACTACGAAGAGATACAAAAGGCCGTCGGCAATGCCGCTGCCATCTTCAAGCTCGTCTGTGGCGTTGGCAATAATGCCGCGTGGGTAGTGATGATGGAGGGCTACGGCCATGCAAGACGCTGCAAGGCATTCCGCAGGAGCATGAAAGGAGGCTACACAATCGGCTGGTACTTCAAGCGAGCTGTCAACGACTTCTATCAGTATGAGCGGCACTTGCTCACCACTCCGACAAATCGCATGTTCCATGTGGCTGACATGAGCGACGACGTGCGCCGCAAGTATGGCAACATCAGCGATGAGGAATATTACGAGTTCTGGAAGGGTGTAGGGGTTGTCGCCTACCACAAGACAAAGCCACTGATCACTTCGCTGGTGAATAAGTACCGCGTGAGCCTCATTCAGCACGACGTGAAAGATGCGGAGCACGTCGCATGGGTGATGACCGCCCAGGCCGCTCTCGACCTCGCAGGAGCCATGTATGAGAGTGCGACGAAAGAGTGTGAGAACGGGCTGGAGCTCCGTCGTAATGTACTCGACGAGGTGTTCAGTCAGTTCTCGCTGAAGCCAGTCTCAAAGGACTGGATGCGGGCACTGATGCTTCTCGCCCCTGAGACGGACCCCATCAAACTGTCTGAAGTCGAAGAGCGAAACATCGACCTTGGTTTGCAACAGCTGATGGAGGCGTGGCTCGATCCCGAACTGCTCTACTCGTCGGCATCAGGAGCCGTTGACGACTTCAAGGAGATATTCGCATCGAAAGGCTTTGTGAAGAAGGTGCAGCGCGAGATAGCCGAGGTGAAGGCCGAAACACTGAGAGAATTAGAAAACGAAAAAAGAGAAGGGTGACGAATCCGATAAGAAGCTGGACGGGTATGCTTGGCCTTCCACGTCACCCTTTTAATACTTTAGGAACTATGGCAAGAATATACAAAAACGGAGAGGTAGCCATCAGAGTCAAGGAAATCGTGGCTGTTCATATTCCTTCAGACGACGATACGATTGTAGAAGTGTGTACCACCTATGCACTGTCCAATTTCAGATTTCAGTGCCGATCTAATGAAGCGGCGAAATCATTATGGCAGCAAATATCCGATGAAATGATTAAGGAACTATGAACGAAGATAATAAAATACCACTGCCAGGACAACCTGAGCTAGTGCCCGACTTCCTGAAAGAGCGAGGATGGTTCGGTGTCGATGTGTCAGGCTTACTGCTCGACTTTACCGAACCGTACCACCCGCCACGATGGACGCTCTCGCACAATGGCACACCATTCGCCAACCGTGGAGAACTGCACATCGTAACAGGTAAGAGCGGACACGGCAAGACGGCCTTCATGTCGCAAGTGATGGCCACCCTGCTCTGTGGTAAGTTCGGTAATATGCAATACGAAGGTGAGCCACCTAATATGCCCGTGGTGCTCTACATCGACACGGAGATGGGTAAGGATGACACTATCGCCATAAAGAACCGCGTCTGCTCGTTGGCTGGCATCCCATTCAATGAGCCGTGCGAACGGTTCAAGGTGGCAAGGCTCAGGGACACGGTGACAGCTGCCGAACGATGGCAGCAAATTCTGAAGCTCGCCTACGTCATTAAGCCAGACGTGATGTTCATCGACGGACTGCTCGATATTGTCGAGGACTACAACGAGCAGAAAGAATGCACACCCATCATCCGTGAACTGATGATCATGGCGACACACTACGATATGTCAACCTGGTGCGTGCTGCATGAGAACCCGACCACGGAGAAGATGGTCGGATCACTCGGTAGTATCGCCCAGCGCAAGGTGACCGAGGTGTTTGCCGTCCGCAAGCATAAAAACGAGAAGGAGAAAGACAAGAAACCCAACCGACCGCCCATCTATTTCTCAGTCGAACAACTGAAAGCCCGTGGAAAGGATGTCGATGACTGGGATTTCGAGATACTCTCAGTCGAAGGTTGGGGCCGTCCGCAGGAAATCAGCGACACACCGACTCCACCTCCTCCACCAGCCGACAGCAGCGAGATACTGAAGAAGCAGATTGTCAAGTGCCTGCTCGAGTTCCTCTCTCCACCTAATAGCGAGTACTTCTCCAACATCGTGAAGGAACTGAAGAAGCGGATGCACGTTGGCGAGACGAAAGCCAAGGAATACTTCAACGAGGCCAACAGTGCGGGCGTTTTCAGTCTGCCTGTCAATGGCCGATATACTCTCAACACGTCACAATGCGACGCGATACTAAATGATTTACCATTTGCACCAAGCAACGATTAACGACATGACAAAGAATGAATTTATACTCCAGGCGATGATCAGCATGGCCGGAAGCAAAGGTCAGTTTAATAACACCTTCCAATGCGTACACCAAGAGGCAAAGCACGTAGCAGATGCGGCAAAGATATTGGCCGACGCTGCTGAAGAGGTCGCACACTTTGATGTAGAATGATTCAGAAACCCTCAAAAACCCTGAAACCCCTCATGCGCACACACACGCGCGTTATGGTTATACAGTCCTTGCAAAACCCCGAAACCCTCAACCCCTATATATTTATATAAATATATATAGGGGATTGAGGAGGGTATTCAGGTTTTGTGGGGTTTTCGTCAGGGTTTTACAGATAATCGGCTTCTGAGGACTCCGAAAACATTCTTTGCAAAGATTTCGCAAAATGTTTGCAAAGATTTGCCGAAATGTTTGCAAAGAATCGAAAATCGGCTACTAAGCCGATAACCACCCTTTATACTATATCGCTTGCCACCCTTTATACTATATCGGTTGACACCCTTTATACTATACGACCTTTTCCGACCATTTCCGACCTATGCCAAAGATCAGCGAAGACATCATCCGCTCAGTCATCGAGCACGCCAAGATTGAAGAGGTCGTAGGCGACTTCGTAGACCTCCGCAAGGCTGGCGTGAACCTCACAGGGCTGTGCCCGTTCCACGACGACAAGACCGACGGCAACTTCATCGTCAGACCATCGACGCTATCATACGACAGGCCAGGGCGCAACAGTTACCGCTGTTTCGTCTGCGACGCGAAGGGTGGCCCCGTGCAGTTCCTGATGAAGGCGGAGAACATGAGCTTCCCAGATGCCATCCGCTACCTTGGCAAGAAGTACTCAATCGACGTTGACAATGTACCGCTCAACTGGACTCCACCGCCACCAAAGCCAGTGCCGCCACCACCTCCCGTGCTGGAGATACCGAGGTCGTATGTCAGTCGCACGATGGAGATCGCAACCGAGCGCACCGTGGTATTCTTGTATTGGCTGTGCGGTCTGCCGTGGGACGATGAGCAGCTGGCGAGACTCCAGCAGACGCTCTGGATGTACTGCGTGGGCGGTTGGAAGGACGGTCGCGTCGTATTCTGGCAAATAGACCACACGGGCGTGCCTCGCTCAGCCAAGCTGATGAAGTACATGCCCGACGGCCACCGCGACAAGACACAACACCCTGGTTGGATATATAACCAAGACGGATGTCGCCAGCAGCTCGACCCCGACCACCACACCATCTTGAAACCGCTCTTCGGCAGTCACCTGCTGAACAGATACCCTAAGGCGGTCATCAACATCGTTGAGAGCGAGAAGACGGCTATCATCATGGCCAACTACTATGGCGACTTCGACTCTCAGATATGGCTCGCCTGTGGCGGTTTGCAGTGGCTTCAGCTTGACAAGTTCCAGCCGCTCATCGACCAAGGGCGCACCATCTGGCTGTGGCCCGACAAGGACGGGCGCAACGACTGGCAGGAGGTGTGCGACAAACTGGGCTACGACCATTGCCGAGTATATACCCACTTCTTCGATACCTGTTGGCGCGAGGAAGACGGCGACAAGGCCGACATTGCCGACATCGCCATCCGCATGATGCGGACAGGTGACAAGCCAAGACAGACAGGCAAAGGGCAGGGCGCGACCGAAATAAGTGCTACGGCCTCCGACCAAAGCGGCGCGACCCCTGCCCACGAGCCTGTCAGGATAGGCGACATCATCACCGAGATTTGGCACTCCGACGAGCCATTCCTCGACCCGATAGAGTTGCAAGACCCACGGGTGCGGATGTGGCGCGAGATACTGAGACAACGATACAACTTTAACAAACGAAAGAACAATGAGCAATAACGGAGAGAACCGCAAGTATGAAGGAGTGAGCGTGAAGCTGTCGCCCGACCAGTACGTGCTGCTGAATGCCATCTGCGACGCGCTGGGCGTGAACACGTACCAGATATTCCAGATGTTCTTCTATACCTTATGTAAGGCAGCGGCACCGATGCACGAACTGTCGCCGGAGATACGCAAGATCATGACGCTCATGGAGACCGACGTTGGCTGGGCCAATGCCTTCAACCTTGCCAACCCGAACCATTTGCATGTGGCACAGGCCATCCTCATACTCGAACAGGAGGGCAAGAAAGGCTTCGGGGCCGTGATGATAGACAAGCCGTTCATGGACAAGGCTCCCGAAAAGGTGGACGACATTGACCCGCATCGCAACGACCCGCAGATGACGGAGAACGTGGACTACATCCTGGAGCGCGTGACCGAAGTCACCATGCACGGCATCTATCGACGCTTGCGACTTGTCGGCGGAATGATGGGGTGCAACTACCTGAGCGACATCCTGCTCGAACTGATAGAGCGACAGGGCAAAGACCTCAGAGAGGAAGATGACCGCATACAGATGCAAGGCGAGGCCCAGTTCTCCGAGAGTGGCCGACGCATCGAGTACGGCAAGCGCACCAAGGCCAAGCACCATCGCACTCCCGACGGCGAGGCCATGCGCCAGCAGCGCATCGTGTTCACGGATGAAGACCGCGAGACTGCCGATGAAGAGGTGAAGCGCGACACCTTGTCATCCGACCCCGACGATATGGAGAAGGAAATGGGATTCAAACCTTTTGATCAGGAATGGTAGAACTAACAAGAGACCGCAAGACCCGTCACATGTGGCTGATCACCACGACCGACAGCGAGGGCTTCCATCGCCAGCTGCCCATCAGCCACGACGACATGACCGACCTCATGCGGCAATGGATGGAGGAAACGGTATGAGCAAGAAACGAAACTGGCGAGGGGTATCTGACAAGGTAGCCAAGGACAAGCAGGAGATATACAACTCGCGTGAGTGGAAGGAATTGACCATATTGAAGAAGCGAGCCAATCCACTCTGTGAGCAGTGCATCAAGGACGGCGAGGCTATAGGCATCCCTGGTGGTTACGTCAAGTCAGTTGAATGTGTGCATCACATCATTCCTATTGAGACCGCAAGAACCAAAGAAGAGATGCGACGACTTGCCTTCAACTGGAACAATCTCATGAGCCTTTGCAAGTCATGCCATGCCCGCATCCATAAGGAACTCGGAAGCAACACGGCGAAGATAGTGCGCCAGCGAGCCGAGCAGAGGCACGAGCGATGGAAGGACAACATCATGAGTAAATTCATAATTAACAATCAAGGAACTATGCAAGAGAACAAACGATTGGGTATATTCGGCACCCTTAACTATGACAAGCTGAAGGACATGACAATGGATGAGCGCAAGAGCGCAGTGACTAACCACGCAAATGACGTGCTGAGCCGCAAGACAATGGACGGCAAAGGTCCACAGATACCAGATGACGACCACGACCCCTACGACGTGACGGCTGAGTACACCATCATGGACTGCCGATACAACAAGCAAGGCAAGATACGCGCCACCTTCAAGGCACAACGAACCGATGAAGGCTTGACCATCGAGCTGACATCATTCGAGTCCGTCACATCATAACTCCGGGCGTACCGTTTTTCTTTCGACCCCTCTTCGATTCCGAAATCTCCTTGCCCTCCCTTTTATCTACACAGGACATCCCGAGGGGGTACTTTTTCCCACGCCTTAACATAACTTATCCCGATAAGGAAAGCGGGACATATATCCCACATCGGAATATATAAGCGAAACGCACGATAATTAAAAATAAAATTCACGAACATGCCAAGACAAGCTATCGTACCGATGAAACTGCCAGCCGAGCAGCCCGACTGTTGCGCGGCCTGCCCGCTGTGCGGACTGATACCCAAGGAGCAACGCCAGGAGGGTGCCCGACAGAGTTACGTGTGTCTGGGTGTGCTCGGCGAGGCTATCACATCGAAGGGCATACACTCCAGCGCGGCGGCATACAAGGCGAAGAACCGAAAACTACACCGACCCTGCGACACACGATGGGACGCATGGATGACCCTGCCGGGCCGCGAGTTCGGCATATCGTATGCCAACTATCTACACTACCGGCTGCCATTTGAGCAGCGCAACCAACTTGTAATAAAATTCAAGAAATAATGGCAAAAGCAGCAACCTATCTAAAAGACATCCGCGCACAGGTGAAGCACTCGCACGGCGGCAAGGTGCCGGAGCACCTGAACCTCACCATCCGCAACTATGCCAGTGCGCTGGAGGTGCGCGACCAGTACCGCGACACCATCACCAAGGAGGGAGCCGTGGAGTGGGTTCCTGGCTCCAACGGTCAGCCCACCCACAAGCAGCACCCGCTTTGCAATCTGCTCTACCAGCAGGAGGCCATCTGCCAGAAGTACGCACAGATGCTGGGCATGACGGCGGCAAAGGCAGCAGCCAAGCCCGAAGACCCTGCTGGCAACAATGCAACCGACAAACTCAACGAATTTATTGACGGAATAGTATGACCAACGACTTTGAAGAACTGCGGCAAGCCAAGGCGCAATGTCTCGATGATCTGCGGACGCATCTGCCCGACTATATGAACCGTCTGAACAGCTTCGACCCGCGACTGCTTATCTACATCGAGGATGCTATCAGCAACGACGGCAGTCATGCCAACCTCTACGAACTCTTAGGCATCCGCAAGGAACTGCGACTGATGGATTCCTACGAGCTCGACCCCGAGCGGGTGAAGCGGTCGCTGCGAGCCATCGAGGGGCAGTGGAAGAACGGGCGACACGTAAAGGGCGGACTGAAGTTCTCAACCCCTCGCGGAGCGATGCACGTCCGACTGATGCCGTTTCAGGCGTGGCTCATCTTCGAGATATACGCCTTCAAGGTGGACGTGCCGATGGAGCGCGAATACTACGAGGGCGACATGCTGCTGCCTACGGAGTGGGTGAAGGACGGCGAGGTGTGGGACACGCGACGGCTGACTCAAGAGGCGCACTGGTTCCTGACCCGTAAGAGCGGAAAGACAGAGCTGGGCGGCGCGGTCGATTTCACCGAGGTGGGATTCCTCGGCGACGTGAACGGGCAGGCTCTCATCTGCACCAACAGCAGCGAACAGAGCCAAATCGCCTACAAAGCCATCCGCGAGTTTGCCATGCAAGTCGATCCCACGTGCTCGAACCGCATGGGCGGCAAATACTTCCGCATGACCCGCAACGGACTGAACTGGCAGCCAGGTCATCCGATGAAGGGCGAAATCAAGTGCATGGCAGCGGGCAAGACCTCAAAGGACGGACTCTATGCCTCGGTGGTTCATGCCGACGAGCACGGACAGGCGAGTTACGTCAACGCCCACTCCGACATGCAAGCGGCAGTCGATACCTGTTGGGGTTCAACGGGTCCGCGCCGTGAAAAGCTGCTGCTGCACACCACCACCGCCGGACGCATCAAGGAAGGCCCCTACAAGACCAAGATTGAGCAGGTGGAAGCATCGCTGTTGCAAGAGTTGGACTATCCCCTCGGACAGCCCTGCCGCACGGAAGAAGATAAATGGTGCGCATTTCTCTTGCAACTTGACAAATGGGAACTGACCGACGACCTGACGAAGCTCGATGACCCTGAACTCTTCAAGAAGGTAAACCGCTCCATCGGCACCACCGTACAGCCCACCTACTACCGCGAGCGACTTCACGAAGCCGCCACCGGCACAGAGGACACCAAGCAGGAGGTGCTGACGAAGGACTTCAACATGTGGCAGACCGGGCGCATTCAGAAGTGGATCACCGGCGACCGCATCCGACAGTTACAGACCAGCGGCGGCAAGCGCATAGACGACTGCCGGTTCATCGACGGGCAGGGCCGCGAGCGGTGGCACGTCTTCTGTGGTCTCGATTTCTCTTCGGGAGATGACCTCTTTGCCATTACCTATATGGCTGTGGACTGGCTACCGAGCGACACCATGAAGGGCCGCTTCTTTGTTGACACCGACTGCTGGGTGCTGGAGAAGACGATGAAGGAGAGCCCGAACCAACCGCTTTATGAGCAATGGATTGAGCAGGGATGGTTGCACGTATGCCCAGGTGAAGTGTTCGACAGTGCCTACGCCATCAACCGCATCGCGGAGTTGGTGGAGAAGGGCATCAACATCTACTACTTCGGCTACGACCCCGCGCAGTCGCTCACACCGATTAACAACCTGAAGGCATGGCTCCAAACGCTCTTCCAGAAGCGCGAGGGTATGTCAACCAAGGACATAGCCGACGCTATCCAACACATGGTGATACCCGTCAGTCAGACCTCATTCACACAGAACCCCCGCATCACCGAACTGGAAGAGAAGATGCTAAGCCTGGACGCATGGATGGAGTTTTCCGACAGTCCCCTGTTTCCCTGGTGCTTCGGCAACTGCGCCGTAGAGAGCAAGGGCGACCCACCCATCAGGCGCATCGTGAAAGGGGCAGGCCACAGCAACAAGATAGACCCCGTTCACGCCCTGCTCGACGCGCTCTATTGCTTCGATTTGGGCGAGGGAAAAATAGAGGGTAACTACTAATTGAACGAATTACACGCTTATCCGTGTCTGAGATGTAGGAGCGGAGGGTGTATCTGATAAGGGGTGCCCCCTCCATTTTTTATAAACCACGGATTACACGGATTAAACGTCTAAACGAATTGAGAAATGGAAATGGGAAATTCCCCCAAGATTTCCCATTCTTTCCAATGTTTTAAGAAATTGAAAGAAATTGAAAGGAATTTATTAAAATCAAGGAACTATGGCAAAAATTAAAGTTACACGAAGGACATTCTCGGCAAAGGTCGCCGAGGCGATGGACAATGCAGAAGGTATTGAGGGTATGTTAGCAAAGGCTCTCGTGGGCAAAGGGTTGAAGGAATATGTATCACAACAGCCCGACAACATGCCGCTGTGGGTAGATACTTCTAAGGTGGTGTGCGTGACAGACCTCATTACAGAGAGTAATACAAAAGATGTCGTATTCGGCATTATGTTCGAGTATCAGCAGAAACTCAATGAAATGATATGGATAGACGGTAATGACTTCGACATATTCATAAAAGCGTGGAGGGAAGGCTAAACGAATTGAAATGAATTTTTATAAAACAACAAATTTAACGAATTATGGAAGGAAAACAGAAAACATTCCTCAATGCTATTTTGCATGAGACGGGAGAGAGAGTAATGGTGACGCACGACCAGAAAGGTTCGCCTTTCTTCGTTGACATCAATGGTAATAAGTACCACATCGAGAGGCTCGACCTGAGTGACGCTTTGCCGCCTGCTATCCCAATGATGGGAGAGAGCGAACAGATGAAGTCGCTGACCGACATCATGAAGACCTTCGACGTAAAGGAACAGGATGACCATCGCGCCAAGATTGCTGAGCGTGAATACTGGCGCAAGTTGCGTGGCGACATCTTCATTGCCATGCTTAACAGGTCGGACTATAAGCTCCAGATGTTAGAAAATGTGAATTATATCGTCGGTGCATTGAAAGCACAAGACCAAAAACTGTTTTAATGTTATGGCAGAAAACAAAGAAAACGTGGTTAAAAGTTTAAATAAAGTATAAAAAGTTAGGCAAAAATAAAGAAAAACGCCTAAATGTTTGCACAATTCAAAATAATATCGTATCTTTGCATCAAGAAATTAAAACAATAACAATTTAGAACAGGGCGGCAACCTATAAGCGGCACAAGATTATGAAGACTTTTTTTAAGGCAATCGCAACAGAGAAGGGTTTTGAAGGTGAGATTATTTCTGATAGCAGAAGTTACATGTCTCCACGCTACAATGTTGAGACTCGTACATTTTCAAAGCCTGAGCCAATGACAAGAGAGCAATTCGTTGAGCATGTACGCAATACCGATTGGAAGTCATTCAAGGTTGAGGAGTACAGCATCAATTAAGACTAACACGGGAGGGGCCGCTCGGCCTTGGCCGCTTGCCAAAGCAAAAACCCTCCCACAATCATTTGATATTATGAACATCAACGAGATAGACGAGAGATTTGAGCGGCAAGCCAGATACCGCATAGGGTGTCAGGCTAAACGCAGGCTTCACGCCATACCGATAGCGGTATGGTGGCAAGGCTGGGACGCTGCTATCAGGTGGGTGAAACGGATGGATAAGGCCATCAGTATTTGCACCCAGTGCAAAAAGGTGATCAGAGACGTGGAAGACTTCTGCACCGACAGCGAGGGCAATGACTTCTGCGCAGAGTGTTACGACAAATTATTCAAGGATGGTTAATCATGGCAAAATTTAATCAAGACTATAAGATTACGATAGGCGGCGACATGAATGGCAACGCTTATTGGGGACTGCTCAGGAAAGGTGAGCCAGCCGCTTGCAACGAAGACGAGATACGGATGGTTGCACAGGTGTTCGGAGAACTGAAAGAGAAAATCGACAAACAATATCCGCCAAATGGAAAGGTATAATCACCCATCGGACTTCGACAACTTCCGCACGATGATGAGCAAGAAATCGACGCGGCAACTGGAGAAGGAACTGGAGGCCATCGAGAAGAAAGCCTCGGTACTGAGGACGCGAGAGTTCAACGGCTTCAAGATGTCACCTCGCGTCAGTCGCAAACTTGACATCTACGCCCAGGAACGGGCAATAATACAAACATTATTAGACGAAAGGCAATGACTATAAGAGAGTGGTTAATGGCAGATATATGCCTTATGTATATAATGGTCGGATCGATGGTTTCCGCACTTATTTGTAGTGTCAAAGACAAAAAGGTGGTTGCTGTAATATTTGTCATTGTTGGTGTAATCATAACTATATTCGTACTTGGGAACATTTTGTATTTTTACATATTCAAAGAACTATGAACAAAGAAGAAACCCGTACAAGAATCGGCCAGCGAGTGAAAGCCCTGCGCCTCATGGCTGACCTGTCGCAAGACGAGTTGGCACAGCGTGCCGGATTGCAACGTACCCACATCGGGCGCATCGAGGGCGGCAAGTATGCCGTGAACATCGAGACGCTGCAAGCCATCGCCGAAGCCCTCGGAATGACGGTTGACATCATCGACCCAGCCTTGCAAGACCTTGCACCGCTGAAACGTCTGACATAAGACATCACACATCACACATCACGAAAAGAGCAATCACCCAACGACGGGCGGTTGCTCTTTTCGTTAATTCTTCACTCTTCATTTTTAACTTAACGAATTATGAAAAAGACAAAAGACGCTATTAAGCGACTACTGAAAGAGCAATGGGAGCAGGCGTGCAACGGCTTCCTCGTGGAGCTGCTGCGCATGTGGGAACTGGATGCTCACTACGGCTATTGGATAGGCGACGAGACGGGAGGCGTGTACGACTATGGCGACGGGATGTTCACCATCAACATGGACGACATCATCTACTGCGTGTTGGCTGACGTGACCCGTGAGCAGTACGAGGAGTGGCAGCAGTACATCTGCGACGCTTCGGAGTTTGGCTTTGACACGCCGAACTTGCGGTCATTCGTCCGGGGATGTCCGCGAACACCTGCCGAGACCTTCAAGCATCTGCGTGAGCTGAAGGCAACGCTGAACGACGCTATCCGGGATGAAAAGGAGCGCATGAAGAAAGGCAAACAAAATAATCCTTATTGACGTATGAAAAGGCGAATCTATTTGTCGGGCGGGATGTCCGGGGTGGAGCGGGCTGACTATGTGCGGCGGTTCGGGGAGGCGGAGAGGATTTTGCGGCGGCACGGGTACTGGTGCATCAACCCCTGTAGGGTGTGGGCCTGTCGGTGGCCGTGGATATACAGGGCGATGGAGTGTGTGCTGGGCAAGCGGCTGGCGTATGCTGCGGTGCTCTGTTATGATCTTCTGCTGCTGATGACCCGTGCCGACGGCATCGCGATGCTCCCCGGCTGGCGAGCGTCACGCGGCGCACAGATTGAGAACTACGTCGCCCGCCACTTCCCGATGATGGGTATCTCAAAGGCGGCAGCGGAGGAAATAGAGAGAATCAAGTAATGACTACGAACTTTGCGAGTAAGCGAGAGCAATGCCAAACGTGTTTGAGCATTGCCGAGCGTGAGCAAAGTCAAGACCGCGACAGCGGGATTAATTAAACGAATTAAACGAATTATTCACAAATTAAAATCAAGGAACTATGATTGAGAAAAGAACAATGTGGCTGATGGAAAGCAGCCTGAGCGTGAAACAGATTGTTGCTCTCTTCGACATGGAGAAGAAGCAAGTAGTATGCTATCAGTATTGCAACGAGGACGGCACCTGTGACGAAGACGATGATTGGATGCACGTCTATGAGGGCGAGACGTTCTACAACACCGAAGCTGATGCAAAGGAAGCGCAACAGCGCAAGTATGACGAGACACGCGAGAAGATGAAGACTTGCATGGCACTCATCAAAGAACTCGACCGCATCGATGCGACTGACGATTTTAACTTCAAGCGCGAGGATTATCTTGGCTGTCATGCTAACGACAAATCGGAAAGCGACTATTGGAGTAAGCGCAGACAGAATGCGCAAAAAGAAGCAAGCCTGCTGACCACCATCGCACGCACTCATTTCTTCAACGTGGCAGGTCAGACCATTAACCTCGACGAAGTTGTGCGTATCATGTGGCACAAAGAGGAAGAGGCAACGCTTGTCATGCGTGACGGCACAAAGGTAAAGACATACACCGAAGCAGAGTACGCTGTAGTTGTTGATATGTATGGAAGCAATCGAAGTGACCGATGCATGACGAAACCTTATGGCAACGATTAAGCAAGGGCTGTGGTATCAGCGCAACCGCAAGGCGGCAAGCGACAAGGCTCTGAAAGCGTGGGAAACGAGACGACGAAACTTACCCTACTAAGAGGGTCGCACTTAGTAGGGTATCTTCTGAGAGAATCCCTACTAACTCTCAACTTTAAGTAACCATTTATTTTTCAACAATCAAAAAAACAACAAGCAAGATGAAGAACAAGACAGTGATTATTCTTCTTTCGGTTTTGGCCGTGGCGATGTACACGGTCGCAGTGATTAACTTTTGTCTGGGCGACGTGCTCGGCGGCATCGCAGACGTGCTGATGGCGAGCTCCGACGCGCTGATGGCCTACGCGCTCTATCGTGTGGGGCAGTTGGGACGCTTGGCGGACATGACGGGCAAGGCGGTCATCGGACTGCTGGAGCAGCTGACCAAGGGCGTGCCGGCGACGCTGACCGTCAAGGACGGCAATGGCACCATCACCCTCGGACACGGTGAGGACGGGGACGCGGGCGACGCTCCCGAAGAGGAACTGACGGACGAGGAGAAGCGCGTGAAGCGCATGGCCGAGGAGTACGACGAGTTGCGCGGCAGGTATGAGCGGCTGACGGACTTCCTGATGACGGACACGTTCAGGGACCTGCCGGAGAACAAGCGCACGCTGCTCTCGCGTCAGCACCAGGCGATGCACGACTATCTGGACGTGCTGACGCAGCGGCTCCGCATCGAGGCAAAGGAAGCGAACCTCAAAATCGACATCGAGGAGCCGGACACCGAAACGGCTGAGTGAACTCTAACGGAATCGGCGACAGGCAACGGTTTTTGCCGCCGATTTCTGATTCTTAACACGAATTATCACGAATTGACACAAATTTCAAGCAACTATGAACGAAGACAACAGGAAAAGAGACGCAATGGTTAATGACATCCTTTGCGACTTCGACTTTGAGAAAGTGCAAGCCATCATGGTATTGATGGGCGTTAAGTGGTACGGACTGAAAGGTGAAGGTGAACGCCACACGCCTTCGGTGGATGAAATCATCGCCGTGTCACGCGAGATTCTGACCGAGGCATACGACAAGCACAAGGCAGACCCCGAATACAACGGATGCGGGAAGTACCACATGTTTGCCGAGGCATTCAACGACGGACAACTGGAACTGACCTACCGACCATTCAGTGCTTCAGGTTTTGAAGACAGTTACAACGAGGACGGCAGTCATAACGAGGACTATTAAAAATCAAGAAACTATGATTATCGTAAAGACAAAGAACGGTGACCGCTTCATCAACGACAAGGCGGTCACAATGGTTGAGCACGACAGAGAGAAGGCTGTGGTGAATGTCTATGGTGATAAAGGCGTGTTTTTCCACATCGAGGACGTGGAGGGTATCATCTACACCAACGACGCACAGCCGACATCGTGGAAGGATGAAGGTTCGGAAATCCAACGGCTGATGAAATCGCTCGACGAACAAAGGGAGTGGGGCAACAAGATGCGTGACGAATACTTGAAGATTGAGCAGGAACGCGACGAACTGAAAGAACGTGTTGCGCAGTTGGAACCAAAGGAAGACCCCGACCGATGGTGGCCTGATAATGTTGACAGCGCACCCGTAGGCGTCATTCTATCCCACGTCGGATATGATGGCTACGATCCAGGCTATGGTGTAAGGCTCGGAAAGATATTCGAGAGCAACGACATCAAGACCGTGGGAGACCTGCTGCGAATTGGTCGTCGTAATTTCAGAAAGTACCGCTCCGTAGGTGGTGGTAGCATTAGCCGAATAGACAATGCGCTCGAAATGTTGTACGACATCAAAGGTTGGTAGCAAATTCTTCACTCTTCCCTCTTCACTTAACGAAATTACACGAATTATGACAGACGAACAGAACATTTGAGCATTGACTTTCCCCTTCTTGCGTCCCGTTGGTAGCAAGCGTCACCCTTCGGGATGCCGAGCGCGGGCCGTCGAGCTAAACCTTCCCGCCAAACGGGAAGCGGCGGACTCCGAGCTCCGCTCGACTGAACCGATGGAGCAGCGAGAGCCATGTGAGCTTGCTCAGACATGGCCGAGTCGTGACAGAGGTGGGCAAAGCCAACACCTACGGAGCTTGGGGAAGCCTAAGGGCAAAGAAAACAACGAATCATATTAAAATCAAAGAACAAATGACAGACGAACAGAACATTTGAGCGTTCCCGACAAACGGGAAGCGGCGTAAGCCTAAGGGCAAAAAACAACGAATTATTAAGGAACTATGACATTAAACGAATTATTCAGACGAACGGGAGAGCCGACCTACCACACACCCATTGCGGTGATTGGCGAGTTGGTGAACCATAGCGGCGGGCAGGTGACAATCATCAACCCGCCGTTTTCGATGCAGAAACCGAAGAAATGGATTAAGCGGTGGCACGCTTTTGGACTTTTCTTCGCAGTGAGCAACGCGCGGTTGAAGAAGCGAGACACCCGACCTTATACGGGCGGTTGGAAGACGTATCACGAAGACCGCAACGCAGTATGGGAGGCGCAGGGGCATAAGTGTCCGATATGTGGTACAGAGTTTCAGAGCCACAAGGATATGGAAGCGCACCATGCCTTACCCTGGGCACGTTTCCCCGAACTGCGAAACAAGCGAGAGAACATCGTCATGCTTTGCCACAAATGCCACAAGGAAATCCATTGCAACCCGTGGAAGAACATTGAAATGATGAAGGCGAAAGCTGAAGAATTAGGAATTGACCTCAAAGAGCGTTACGACTATGGCGAAGAGTGTAATCAAGATTGACAAGAACGCAATACCCGATGCAGCGAAGAACGTGATACTTTCCGACATTCGCAGATTCTTGCGGAATGATTGCGAATACTTCTGGGAAGAGAAAACGCAGATGATTATCGAGCGCGACCCCGACGGGAATATGTGCAAGATGAACTTTTCGCTGATATGCGAGAGGGTAACGACTATCAAGATAAAACCAAAGGAGGCATGAAACGAGTTTGGAACGAAGAACGTGACAACCTACTTCGCAGGCACTACCCAAAGCGTGACCTCGACTGGGTGGCCGGGCGCATCGGAGTGAGCAAGGCAGCACTGAAAAGCCGTGCCCAGATACTCGGCATACAGCGCAAGGTGCATAAGCGTGAGCCGTGGACTGACCGACAACTCGCCTACCTGCGAAAGCACTATGCCGACATGAAGGCAGAGGACATCGCCAAGAAGGTACGGCACACCATCGGCAGCGTATGGCGCACGGCATCGAAGTTGGGACTGAAGAAAAGCCCCGAGTTCCTTGCACAATGGGGACACCTGGTAGCATCGACCGAGGGCGCAAAGGCTAATCAGTTTGCCAAAGGCCAGTCGCCAGCAAACAAGGGCAAGCGCATCGAGGAGTTCATGAGCGAAGAGGGCATCAAGCGGAGCAGCCGCACCCGATTCAAGGCAGGACACCGACCGCACAATCAGCGAGACATCGGCACCGAGTGCGTGCATGGTGACGGGTACGTCTATCTCCGCGTCGAAAGCGGTTGCGTACTGAAACACCGCTACGTCTGGGAGCAAGCCAACGGCGAAGTGCCCGAGGGTTATGTGGTCGCCTTTCGTGACGGCAATCGTCAGAACTGCGACCTCTCCAACCTCTATCTGCTGAGCCGTGAGGACAATGCCCGTCGCCGTGTGTCGGAAGAAACGCCCGAAGCACGAAAGGCACGCGTCGCCAAGGCACAGGCAACACGCAACAAGTCCATCCGTCGTGACAAGATTCGCCTACATTGGGGCATGGAACCCATCGGCAAACTTGTCAAGCGGTGGTAATTCTTCACTCTTCACTTAATTAGAACTATGGCAAAGATAGACAAGACGGGCGACGCGGCGATCATGCCGCTGCACAAGATTCTGATGAAGATGTGCGGACAGACGGGCTACACACCCGACGCGGTGTTTGAGGGATTGCTTGACTACATCATCGGCTATCTGAACCCGTCGCTCACTCCCGAACCGATTGAGGGCTGGAAGTTCAAGCCCAAGGACACACCGACATTCCACGAAATGATGCAGACGGTGTTCCGCATCTACTCGGAAGAGATACCACGGCGAAGGTGGTACGACCCGTTTGGCGACCTCTATATGGCGATACATGCCGGAGGCGGTGGCAAGGGTCAGTTCTTCACACCTCCGAGCGTGGCGCAATGTGTGGCCGACGTGAACATAGCGGGATGGGACGAGCCGACAGGACAGCCCACCCCGTTCGGACATCGCATCACCATTGCCGACTGCGCAGCGGGTAGCGGGCGAATGCCGTTGGCTGGCTATTGCTCCATACTGCACAAGATGCAGCACGATTGGGGCTACACTCCGCAGCAGGCAGAAGCCCGACGGCCTTACATCTCGTGCGAGGATTTGGACTACAACTGCGTGAAGATGGCGGCTATCAATATGGCCGTGCATGGGTGCTTTGGCGAGGCTATCTGCCACGATTCACTCTGCGAGCCCGACAAGGTGCGGCTGGGTTACATCGTCAACGAAAGCATGTGGCCGTTCCCCACCAACGTGCCGAGCATCCGCAAGGAAATGGACCCGATGCGGTTTGTTGCCACTCGCCTTTGGGCTCTCCGTGGCAGTGCCGACCGCAAGACAATAGACAACGAACAACCCACCGACCGCAACAATTCTACGGAAGTTCTACCCATCGGCGGTGGGGAACAGAGTCAGGAAAGTGGCGTTTCAGACTTCACGCCTGAAACACCTCTTTCCGACCCTGTTCAAGTGAAAGAAAAGAAACCAGTACAATTAACATTGTGGTGATGACAAACGATGTGTATAACATGGATTGCATGGAGTACATGCGAACCCAGCCCGACAAGGCGTTTCAGTTGGCGATTGCCGACCCGCCGTATGGGATAAACATCAACGAGAGCATCGGAAGGCGAAAGGGCGACAAGCATAGCGGACGCAAGAAAGCGACGTGGGACAACGCATCGCCCGACGATGATTTCTTTGTCGAGTTGTTCCGTACATCGGAGAACGTAGTCATTTGGGGCGCGAACCACTTCATCGAAAGCCTGCCGAGGCAAAACGCATCGTGCTGGCTCTTATGGGACAAGAAATTCTCCGATGGTGTGGACTTCTCGCAGTTTGAAATGGCATGGACTTCATTCGACGGCATGACCAAGAAGTTCGACAAGTCGCCAACGACGGGAGAGTATAAGTTCCATCCGACACAAAAGCCGGTGGAGTTATACGCATGGATATTGAAACACTATGCCAAGCCGGGCGACCGCATCTTCGACCCCATGATGGGCAGTCAGTCGAGCCGCATAGCAGCCTACAAGATGGGCTTCGACTATGTGGGTTGTGAACTCGACAAGGAATACTTCGACAAAGGCTGTGAGCGTTTCAATCGTGAGTGCAAGGGCGAAATCGTCACCAAAGACGGTCACATCATCAAACAAACAACGCTATGGTAACTATCAGCAAGACCCCACAATCGGCCAATCTCCGCGAGTATTGCGGATGGACGGGCAATACTGAGGGCGACATCGTGACAACCGGCACCATCTACCACGACACCGCATCGAAAGGCTGGCGAAACGGCAAGCGCGTGTTCAAGGACTGCTATCGTGCCGAGATAACCATCAGCGGCCAGCGATACCGCCACCGCTCGAAAGACCGCGAGGACTGCGTGCAATGGCTGAAGGCTGTACGCACGGGCAAGATTAAGCCTACGGACAACAAGGCCGACTGGTGGCGCATGGAACAGCGCAAGGATGACAACGTGAGGATAGACGAAATCATCGTCAGTGCCGCCGAGGAAGCCGTGTTGCTCTACGACTATCATCAGACGGGCGACCTCACGGCCATCAACGACTATCTGGTCAAGCGGCTGTTGCCCCACATGGTGTACTATTGCGCCCACACCCTCCACTTCGGGCAAGACCGCACCATCACCGCATCCCGACAGGCAGCAGCCCTATTGCTCACCCGTATCACGGCAGGCAAGCCCGTGATGAATTTCACCGCCACCTGTAAGCGTATGCTCAGAGTACACAAGCAGCGCGGCGACTTCTTCTACTACGAGAACGCCCCCGAAGCCGTGAAACTCTTAGTAAACGGCATGAATCTCGACGGGCTCGCCGACCTCTATAAGGTGACAAAGGACAGAAGAATATAACCGAGAGTAAACCCAAGGCGGCATTCCGCTGGTATTGCAGGAACTCTCAAAAGACATTTCCGAAACTCTCAAAAGAGAATCGGCAAACTCTCAAAAGAGAATCGGCAAACTCTCAAAAGAGATGTATTTATAAACCCTATAAAAAAGTTATTAACATGGCACTCAAAATTAAAATTAAGAAGTGCGGCATGGTCCGCAAAATTGAAGGAGTTAAGAAATCAGGCTTCTACGGCAAGGTCATCGCAAATGGAAAGAAGTCGTTCGAAGAGATTCTGAAGGCCTCGTGCAAAAATACTACGCTCGACTTCCGCGAGGCTGAGTTGGCTTGCAAGATGATGATCGACGGCATCGCCGAGAATCTGCGCGAGGGTTACATCGTTGACCTGGGCGTGATCGGAACACTCTACCCCGCCGTCAACGGCAAGTGGGACGAGAATGCCGACAACCTCCAGCTCTCCGACATAAAGCCCAAGGTGAACTACAAGGCGGGCGACGACATCGCAGCAGCCGTGAAGGGTGCCCAGCTCTCATGGACTACCGAGGCAGAGACCGACGAGAACACCGTGACCGACGACGACAACACCCAGACAGGCGGCTCGACCGGCGGCAACACGCAGGGCGGCGACCTGGAAGGATAGTGCCTTCGACGTTCCCCCTGCATTATAGCCGTCCCCCGATTGGCGGGGGACTCTAAACGTGGCCGAAGAGACGCTGGAGGGCTCGCGCATCTCGCTTGCCAATGAGGACGGCACGAAGCTCGTGAGCATCTATCCCAAGGTCAGCGGCTCCATCAGCGACGCTCAGGTACAGGCCGAGCCCGAGAAGTACGGCGGCGCACAGGTGGCCACCGAGGACATGCTGACTCCCGACCTGCTCCAGTGGACGCTGGGCGCAACCATCGGCATCAAGTACTCGAAGCAGTTTGCCCTGAACAAGCAGGCCCAGAAAGTGAAGTACGTTGCAACCGACATCGTGGCCGAAGAGCCCGAAACTCCCGGCGGTGGCGGCGACAATACTGGCGGCTCGACCGGCGGCAATACGCAGGGCGGGGAGCTGGAAGGATGACCTTCGGGATGTAAGATGTATGATGTAAGAGGGCTGATGTATGTCGGCTCTCTTTAATGTATAACAATTAAAAACAAGTAACATGATTTACAAAGATTTCGTGGCAGAAGCCGCACAGAAGATTATGGCAGCAGCCATTGCTGACAAGAATGCAGACGCACTGAACAACGACAACGAAAACCTCGCCGAATACGCTCGTGGTAGCGTGAACGCTGCCAAGGCATTGGCCGACGCGCTCGACCAAGACTGGCAGAGCACACCCGTTGACGGCATCCATCGTTTCAGCGACAAGGAGGAGTTCTTCGACAACTACGTCAACTGGACTCAGAACCGCTAAGGCTCTACCACAAGGCTATCCGACCAAAGATAAGACCGTGAGAGTCATCCGCAAGGGTGGCTCTCTTCTTTTTGAACACGAATGACACGAATTTACACGAATTTCACCCCCGTAAGTAATTTTTCTCCCGAAAAGTTTTGCAATATCAAAACTAATGTATATCTTTGCACCGTCAAAACATTCAAGGGGCATGAAGCAGCAGCCCCGAAAAAGGCTGCTTATTTTGTGCAATACGGGCAAAGAAACAAACAACAGCGGCACCGCGTGGGGTATCGGACAACGACCCCAAAGGTACATCCCTTGAATGACCTTGACAGCGCGTAGTGCCGCATCTTTTATTTGTCAAAACTTCAAGGGAGCATGAAAGCAACAGTTATTTACGACCTCGAGACTCGCATCCGCAAGGAGCGCAAGCGTATCGCCACACAGAACTGCCGACGTTGGCAGATGTACTATTACGACGTTACGGGTGAGCGATGGGCTGCGCCTATACTGACACCGAGAGAGATCAAGGCAACCACGCTGCCGCCAACGAACAACGGACAGCCTACAATCTACGCACAATTATGGTAATAGCATGGTTCAGCTGCGGCGCGACAAGTGCCGTGGCTTGCAAGATAGCACTCACGATGTATAGTGACGTGCGCATCGTCTATATCGAGACCCATTCGGGACACCCCGACAATGAGCGTTTCATCCGCGACTGCGAGCGATGGTACGGACAGAGCATCGAGCGCATCAGCAGCACGAAGTACCGCGACGTGGACGATGTACTCATCCGCAAGACCTACATCAACGGGCCGCACGGAGCCGCTTGCACGTCGCTACTGAAGAAGGAGGTGCGCTACAAGTTCGAGGACGAGGTGAAGGAGTGGGACGGTCAGGTGTGGGGATTCGACTACTGCGAGCGAGAGGTGAACCGCGCCATCCGCTTCCGCCAGCAGAACCCCAAGACAAAGCCGCTGTTTCCCTTGATTGAGCGCATGATTACCAAGCAGGACGCGCTCGGCATGTTGCTGAAGGCTGGCATCGAACTGCCCGCCATGTACCGCCTCGGATATAACAACAACAACTGCATCGGCTGTGTGAAGGGCGGTATCGGCTATTGGAACAAGATACGGCGCGACTTCCCCGACCGCTTCCGGCGCATGGCCGAGATAGAGCGACAAGTGGGAGCAACGTGTCTGAAAGATGACCACGGGCGCATTTGGCTTGACGAACTCGACCCCGACCGTGGCGACCCCGTGACCGCCATTGCCCCCGACTGCTCGCTGTTCTGCGCCATCGAGTTTGAGAACATCAAAGACCGCCAGACCGATGCCGTCATGCAAGGCAAAATCAGTATCAACGAAACAAAATAACCCCCTATGACCACCAGTGAAGTAACCCTCATCCCCCTTCGCCACCTCCGCGTGCTGCCCAACAATCCGCGCACCGTGACACAGGCGAAACTCAACCAACTCTGCCGCTCCATCCGCGAGAACGGCTTCTACGCCCACCGCGCCCTCGCCGTGGAACCCATCCCCGGCACCTCGGACTACTACGTGCTCGACGGAAATCAGCGCAAGAAGGCTCTCGCTCGGCTGAAGCGCAAGGCCGCACCGTGCATCATCTACACCGACCTGACCGAAGAGGAGCGCGCACGGCTCATCCTCATGGGCAACATCAACGTGGGCGAGTGGGACGCACAGCTGCTCGTCAGCGACTTCCAGCCCGTCGTCGATTTCGATGCCATCGGACTGGAGTTCGAGATGCCCCAGTTCGAACCAGCGACAATCCTAAATTCAAATGACAATGATAGAACTAACAAAAGACAAGAAATCGCCGATGTGGATAATAACCACAACGGACAGCGAGGGCTTTCATCGTCAACTGCCAGTGACGATGGAGCAAATGGACAAGTTGATGAAGATGTGGACGGACATGAAGACCGCCTGTCGTTCTACTACCGCATGATGGGCGACTACCTCTACCCGACCGACAACGAGTATCAGATACCCACACTGCTCAGCGACCGCCAGCCCGTACACGTGGAACTGCCCCTCGCCCCGTGGGGAGCTGAAGGCCGCTACAAGAAAGGCATCACCACCTACCACTTCTATGTGGATGACTACCGATTCGAGCAACTCTTCAAGAACCCCATCCTGCTGTTGCAGTCCGGCTGTCGCGCCGTCGTAGAGCCAAACGTCAGCATCCACGACCAGACGCCCGTCGCCATCGCCCTCTATCAGATCTACCGCAAACGCTACCTCGCCCGCTACCTTCAGGAGTGCGGCCTACAGGTATGGGCCGACCTGAACGTGTCGCCCCACCTTGAACGCTGGAACGCCCTCGGCATCCCCCAGGGCTACAACGCCTTCTTCACCCGAGGCGTGAGCGGCTGGCAGCCCACCCTCGACCGCCACCTGGAGATGGCCCGCCGCATCAGCGAGTGCGACCGCCCGAACCTCGTGGTCTATGGTGGCGGCAAGGACATCGCCGACTGGTGCATGGCGAAGCAGGTGGTGCATATCGGGGAGTATATGAACCGAGGGAGGAGCGAGGGCAATGCCAAACGTGTTTGAGCATTCTTGCTTAGGCAAGCGGCAAAGCCGAGCGGCCGAGAGCCGACCGAGGAAGCCCGACAGGGCAATAGAGGGAGGAAAGAATAAATGAACACGAATTGAACGAATTTCTCATAAATTATCAAGGAACTATGGCAAAAATCAAATTGACACGCAGAACTTTTTCTGCTACAGTAGCAAAAACGATGGACAATGCTGAAGGACTTGAAGGCATGTTCACCAAAGCCCTTATGGGTAAGACACTGAAGGAATATCTGCTTGAACAGCCAGACTATCAAACGCTGTGGGTAGATACCGACAAGGTGGTATGTGTGACCGCTGTCACCGAAGAGGAAACCACGCATGACCAAGTTTTTGGCATCATGTTTCAGTATCAGCCGAAAATCAGCGATATTGTGTGGATAGACAGCAAGGACTTCGAGGTATTTATGAAAGCATGGAAAGGAGAGTGAACTATGAAGAAGAAACAGCTACAATGGGCGATAAACCCTGCCACGGGACAGATGATGTTTCGTGAGACAGAACCAAAGAAGCGAGGAAGGATGAAACTCGTAATGAAGAAAGACGGGTTAGAAATGATATTGCCTCGCCAAAGAGAACTTGACGAGAAAATCCAAAAGGCGAAGAAAGATATGGAAGGACTTTTTAATGAACCACCAAGTTATGAATAAACCTTTGAAATGTATAAGATATTACGCTTTTTCTGTTAATAAAGTATAAAAAGCGGCACAAAAACACAAATAAATGTATAAATACTTGTACGTTTCAGATAAAAGGCTTATCTTTGCATCGTGTTAAACAATTAGAGCTGGGAGCAACAGCATAAACAACGCTTAAAGAAAATGACACAGCAAGAGTTAAGAAGTCTGCCGGTTGGCACTATCGTAGATCACAAAGACTACGGCGTATGTAAGGTAACGGGTCACTCCCTTTCGTTTGGCGTTGACCTTGAAATCCTGAATCCTTTTGGTTCATGTTTGGGCAGGAATGAGTTCAGCGAGGCAAGGCACACTGCCATCAGCATCGTGAAACCCATCAGCCACGAAGAGTTTGAGAAGGAATTCCAGAAGAGTGTAAAACGCGCACAGCGCAAGTATGGTCACTTATCATAAAACAAGGAACTATGAGAACGGTAAAAATCACAGTGAAAGACGGCGAGAAGGAAACCTTCGTTTTGTTAGACACTATTGAGCCGGTGAGCAAGATTACGGCTACGGTGGCAGACAGCTTGCGAGCCGTTGGTTTTGTTAGCGGCTGCGGATTAGCGAATCCGAAGAAGCCAGTCACGACCCTCATGCGGCTGGTGGAGGTTCGCACATCCGAGATGATAGAGGACGGTGAGACCGAATCGAAGGGTATGCACATTGTGCTGGAGGCGAAAACAGACATGGGCGAGTGCTTCATTGTGGGGTTAGACCTGAAGAATGAGTACATCGACCTCCTGAATGAAGGCAGGATGGATATTGATTTTGTCGGCATCAACACCACAAACGGTCTTATCAACCAAGTGCAGAGCATTGCCAGGGCTGAGAACATCACCATCAGCAACATTGACAATGTGGCGCGTCAGTTGAACAACAGCATGTTTCACATCATCAAGTCAGTAATGGAACGTAAGGCAAGCACTTTTAATTTTTAGCAGCATGGAGACAGAAGAAAAAAACGTGAAGCGCAAAGAAGTACGCCAGCGCATCGGAATGCGTGTCGCAGCATTGCGCAAGAATGCCGGACTGAGCCAAGAGCAGTTGTCGGAGAAAGCAGGGTTGCAACGTACCCACATATCGCGGATAGAGAAAGGCAGATACTCGCTGAACATCGAGACGCTGCAAGCCATCGCCGAAGCCCTCGGCATGACGGTTGACATCATCGACCCAGCCTTGCAAGACCTCGCACTGCTGAAACGTCTGACGGAGTAAACCCCCGCCACCATCCCCACCGATAAGAGAGACCGCAACGCAGCGGCCTCTCTTATCATTTTTATCAAGCGAACTATGGACTTAAAGGACACCATCATCAAGCAACTCTCTGCCCCCGTGAAGCGCAAGGGCACCCAGGAGTACATGACCGACGAAGACGGCAACATCGTTACATCCGAAGCCGCCATCGGCATGACCATCGTACAAAAGGCTCTCAGTGGTGATCTGCAAGCCGTCGCCTTCGTGCTCAACCTCCAGATGCAGCAGCAGCGCGACCCCAAGACCGAGGCCGAGGAAGCCGACCGCCGCCGCCAGCAGACCGAGCAGAACCGCGACCAGATACGCCGCACCCTCCAGGCCGACAACCTCTGGACCGACTCCCTCGCCCTCGACCTCGACGAACTCGCCCAGCAGAAAACGTTCATCGACCGCCTGACCGAACAAATGAACCAGCCCGGCTATCAGGACACTTTTACGATTCCCCGCCGGGACGGCACCATGATGCCCACCCTCAACCCCCTGCACGAATACCGCGACAAGGCCGTGGCGAAGTTCCAGCAGGGCATGGAACGCCTCCGTGCCGAAGCCATCAAGCGCAAGATGCAAGCAAGACAGTTTAAGTAAACCAAAAACAAACACGGATTACACGGATTACACGGATGGTAAACCCTCAGCGGTTTTGCAGCCGTATTGTAGTAAGTTTAATCAATTAAAAGTATATAGATATGGGAGGTAGAGCAGGAGGCGGAGCAGCCGGAGGCATGGGAAGTGGTTCACGTGGACTTGAAAGGGCTTTGTCAGCTCGAATGAAAGAAATACAAAACAGCTACGATGAACATGTTTCTATTTTCGATAAGAACGGAAAAGAAGTTTTTCGTGCTGACGGTGATGATAAGCATGTGGAATTTGATGACGCTTTGGCGGCAAATCGTGTAACTGTTCACAATCATCCCGGAAGTTCGACTTTTTCTTATGGGGATATTGAAACCGCAATATCAACCAATCAGTCCGAAATGCACGTTATCACCCAGAGTGGAATCGTCTATTCTTTGAAACGACCACAAAAAGGATGGGGAATAAAAGCATCGCAACTTCACGACATCAATAACAAAACAAGTGAATCGGCAATAAAGAAAATAGACAAACTTGTTAAGTCAGGGAAAAATGTCAGTATGGACGAAGCGACTCATATACAATGGCAAACTCTGTCTAAGAAAATGGGATGGAGTTATACAAAATCGAAATTGTAACCCTACCCATCACACAATCAATGGGACAGGTCGGGGCAATCAAAAGGAAACTGCAAGCAAGGCAGTTTAAGTAATAAATTAAAACATCAAGAACTATGATCAAGAAATGGGGAAATATGTATACCGAATATTTGAGTTTTTTCGGAAACAAGCGCGACGGGCGATTGTTTTTCATCCTTCCATCTATAGAGATTGGGTGGAGCAGTGAGCATGTGTATATGGCCGTCAGTTGGCTGTTCTGGCAGTATAGTGTTGCATTTGAATTATAAAACAAAGGAACTATGACACAGATTAGCTTTTATAAGAACGACACGGGCGAGTTTATCAAGCAGTGGCCGAACTGGAGTGGTGTGGTGCCAGCCGTTGGCGACATGGTGGTGCTGCACTACGGGGATGATAATGAGGAGGAATACACTTACACAGTGCGCCTCAGAGTGATCGACGGCACGCGGCCTGACCGTATCGGCTTGTATATTGACGAGGTTCAGGACGAGGAACAGGATGAGACGGTTTGCAATCCGTTTCTGGATATGACCATCGAGGAGTGCAAGGCTGACTTAAGTATTCGTGCTTACAAAATCTGCAAACGTGAGGGTATCGAGACGCTGCGCGACCTAACGAAGCTCAGTAGGATGGACTGGCTGAAATTCCGTGATTCAGGAAAGAAGTCGATGGAGTGCCTCGACGATCTGCTGGCAAAGCATGGGTTGTCGTGGGCGGATGGAAAGACAGAGTAACATAATAACGTTTTTTTTAGATAATAAGAACAAAAGGACAAAAGAGTATGGATAATATTAAATACGATAATTGGAAACCTCTGTTTATAATTATACCAACAATCTCTTTTTATAGTATTAAACTATCAAATGAAAGAACTTATTTTATAGCATTTCATTGGCTATTTAGTTCGTTAAGATTCAAATTTAGTATTTAAAGAACAAAAGATTATGAGGTCAAAGACAATAAATATGTTTTTTGCGGTGGTGGTGACGGCGGTGGTGTGCGGATGCACGAAAACCGAGTATATCACGGTGGAGCGGGTGACGCACGACACGACGTATGTGGCGAAGCACCAGCGCGACTCGATATGGTTGCACGACTCAATCCGCATGAGTGAGAATGGCGACACCATCCGCATAGAGAAGTGGCACACGAAGTTTGTGGAGCGCGAGGTTCACGACACGCTCTACCAGTCTGTGCGCGACACCATTCCGCAGCCTTACCCAGTGACGGAGTATGTGGAGAAGCCGCTGGGGTGGTGGCAGAAGGTGCTGATTTGGATCGGTATTATCGCACTGATGGTGGTCATCGTCATCGTGGCGTGGAAGCTGAAGAAATTTCTGCCGGTAAGATGATGTTTTAAGATAATAAGAACATAAGATAATGAAAATGATGAATAAACAATATTGCATACTGCCATTCAAATCGAGAGACGAGTTTGATCAATTTACGGAATCAGAAGGTCTCGACTTAGAAAAGATAAGCAGTATGACATGTGAGGAATTGCAACGTATGGCACAAAAATTTTTAGATAATAAGAACATAAGGAGAATCAAGGGGACAGGTTCATGATTGCTCATTTCGAGCGAATCACGCGACCTGTCCCCTTGATTTGGGGGGCTGTTTTGTAATATTTAAGGTTACAATTTGGTGTCATCTTATGCAAAATGGCAAGAAAAAGCATAAAAAGGTATGCTTAAACGCAAAATAAATGCACAAAAACTTGTGCATTTAGAATAATTGTCGTATCTTTGCATCAGAAAAAGAAACAAATAACAAATTAAACCCCAAGACCCGGAAGGGCAGAGAGATTATGAAACAGATTGATCTTGAAAATGGCTACAAGGTAACCTTCAATGAAGACATCAACGAAGATACAGCAAACGCTATCCATAACTTTTTGAATTTCTACTTCTGCAAGCAGAACATGAGTGCCAAGACGATGTTTGACGAAATCACTACCCGTTGGAACGTGGTGCCTCACTTCATCGACCCGAATACTGAGACATTCAGCGGTGTACCGACTGAAGAAATGATTGATCAAGACAACCGCTTTGATAGTGAATGGGTTGAAGGTTCAAAGGTTGAACAATTATAACTAAAAGCATAAGGAACTATGAATACTTATTTTTCAATCAAGAGAGCTGATGGACGTTACATGAAAATCAGGCAGAACGGGAATACCCGTAATTGGGTGAAAAATCTAAAGGGTGCCTCTGTAGGCACTGAGGCACAGATGCAAGCGTGTCTTGATGTGATTCAACGTGAATATAAGCGATTGGGACGCGAAACTGACGCTGACGGATGCCAACTCGTAAAGGTTGGTGAAGCAGCCAGCGCATGGCAGGCAAAATTGGAAGCGGTAAACAAACAATCTGTCTGATAATGGCTATGACAAATATAAAGAACATAAGCAAGCTCGACCGGCTCACGACGCTACGTGACTCGCTGCTGGATTGTTGCAAGGAAAGCGTGAAGAACGCTGACGAGTGGCAGACGTTCCACGATATGCTGGCAAAGGTCAAGGACATGATAAGCGACGAGCACCGCAGGCTCGGTTATATGGCCGTCTATCCGATAGTGAACGGCTCGACACAGGAATCACTCTTTGAAGGCACCCGTGAGCAGTGCAAGATATACACGGACATCCTACTGGAGAACAAACCCGAAATGAAAGGTAACATCATCGTATTAGAACTATGAGTAAAGAACAAGCAGCACAGCGCATGGGGCAGCGTATCACTGCCCTGCGCAAACTGGAGGGCATCAGCCAACAGGAACTGGCTGACCGTGCCGGACTGACCCGCCAGCACATCGGGCGCATCGAGAAGGGCAAACTGGTGAGCGTGGCCTACGTCACCATCCAGCAGATAGCCGAAGCACTCGGCATGACTGTTGACATCATCGACCCAGGACTCACAGACCTGGCACCGTTGAAACGCCTGACACCAAAGCCGGTACCGACCTCAAAGGAAGAAACCATCGAGGAATACATCGAAGAAGAAGAGCATAGGTTGCCTATATTAGAGTACGAAAAGAATGAACTCGAAAAAATAATGAGCGTTTCTGAAAGGACATTATACCGACGCATGAAGCAATCTGGTATTATATAAAATTAAGGCTGACATCGTAAAGACATCGAGAGAACATTAACCCAATGAAGTGAGCAACTGAACAAATCGGTTGCTCACTTTGTTTATAAAGTATTAAAAAGGAATTATGGAAAAGACATTATTTATGAAGGAAGCACTGATACATATCGGTGCAGCACTCGTGAAGTGCTACGATGAGCAGTCGGACGGCATTATTGGCAACCGAACCGCTCAGAAACAACTGGCAGAAGATGCTAACAACATCGCCAATGAATTACTCAGTAATGCAGAAAAAAGCGGATGCTTTGATTATTAACTATTGATTTTTGAATTAAATAAAAGGAACTATGAGAAAAGCAAAGATAATAGGCTGCGTGGCTAAGACGGTAGACACCGAAATGACCAACGCGGCCATTGGCGTAGGCTTCAAGGTAGGCAGGTATGAGCGATATGCGCATATGGTTTTCCCCATCGAAATCGCAAAGACGGACATCGACCGCAACATCAACCAAAAGAGTGAACTGCTTACGGAATATCTCATGAAGCGTGTCCGCAAGGAGTTGGAACATTGGAATGAAGGCGATGCTGACACCACAGACCTTGAAAACATCATGCGCCTGAAGATTCCATTCCTGCTTCGCAAGGCCGTCAATATGGAATATTTTACACAACTATTTAAATAAACTCAATCAAGTGGACAGGTCCATGATCAATCGTTTAGCGAATCACGCGACCTGTCCACTTGATTGAGAGCACCCCGAAGGCAGTTCGAATACTTCATTTTCTTGCCTTCGGGGATTTTTTTTGAAAAGCACAGAGTAAACCCATAGCGTCGTTTCTCATGATTTGTAAGTTTATAAATCATCAAGAAATGACAGACATCCTATCTATCGACAACATCATTGCTATCGTGACCCTTCTACTGGGTGGCGGTGGCGGGGCATTCTTCACATGGAGATACCAGCGAAAGAAGGCCAAGTCGGAAGCCAAGGCAGCAGAAGCCGAGGCGGAAAAGGCAAAGTTCGAGGCGATGCAGGCCAACGCCCAGTTGACAAAGGAGATTCAGGACAGTTATCAGCAGCTGACAGCCGACCTGAAGGCGAACCTCGAAACGCAACAGCAGTACAACGACGAGCAGAAGCAGTACATCGCCGAGCTGAAAGAAGACCGCCAACACTTACGCCAGGAGCGTGACGACCTGCGCAAACGTCAGGACAAGCTGGAGAAGGCGATGAGGGACTTGCAGTTCGAGGTGGCACGTAACAGCCGAATGGTTGCCTTTATGCGCCCTTTCCTGTGTGGACGGAACGGCTGCGCCATCCGTGTACCCGTAACCATCTCGCCAAGCGGGGAGATTGAGAACACCATCCGCCCAGAGGCGAAGCAGCATGACATCGAGCCTGATAATGAGATTTAGATAAAAAGACATAGTAACAGAATAACGTTTTTGGATAATAAGAACATAAATATATGTCCACACCCGTAACCATGCACTTTACGATTGAAGAGCTCTACGCCAGCGCGACCGCCAAGGCGAAGGGAATTGACAACAAACCGAACGTACAGCAAATCATCTGTCTGGTGTATCTCGCTGCCTACGTGCTTGAACCGCTCCGCGAGGCGATGAACGAGCCCATCAGGATCAGCAGCGGCTACCGTTGCGAGCGGCTGAACAGAGCCGTTGGCGGTGTCTCGAACAGTCAGCACACGAAAGGGCAGGCGGCAGACCTTTGCATCGACGGCGATATGAAGAAAGGCCGCAAGTGGTTTGACTGGATCAAGACGCATTTGAACTTCGACCAACTCATCTGGGAGCACGACCGCAACGGCACGTACTGGATTCACGTCTCGTATGTCGCTCCACCTTATGGGCGAAACCGCAGACAAGTTATCGACAATCTTTTAAAACGATAAACCCGCGACGGGCAAAAGTCAGTAGTTTTTTCATAAAATCATTAATTGTTTTAGTAGTTAGTTATTCATTTAGTAAAAGAGTGTAGGGCGACAGCGGTCGCCCATTTTTTTGCGCTTGCCCCAGTTGTCGGCAGGCGGTAAACCCCAAGACGTATTTCTGCCGCTAAGTAAAAAAGGCAGAAATATGAAATTTCTCACATTGGATTACATCAAGCAGCAGCTTCGTATAGACTGGAGCGAAGAGGACACCTTACTCGACGAGTATGGCAAGGCCGCAGAGGACACCTTGCTGAACCTGCTGAACCGCAACTACCATGATCTGCTGGAAAGTTACGGCGAAGTGCCGGCCCCGCTGGTTCAGGCCGCTATGCTGCTGGTGGGACAATCGTACCAGCACCGTGAGCCTTCGTCGGCTCAGAACCTGAGTAGTGTGCCTTACGCTTTCGACATGCTCATCAAGCCGTACATGCGGCTGACTTCTGAGCCTTGCGGGATTAGGCAGCAGACCGTCACGCTCGGCTCGCAAGAGAAGATACTCATCACGTCGGAACTGCCGGACGACCTCACCATGCAAGATGTGGACTTCACCGTGGAAGTGGTCAATGCCGACGCCAAGGACAAGAGGAAGACGTTCAAGAAGACGGAGTGCATACTGACCGACGAAGGCGACTACGTGGTTATCATCAACACCGACGACTATGGCATTGGCACGCTCATGGTAAAGGTGACGTTCCAGATTCCAGATAAAGACTTCCCCAGCGGGTTCCGCAAGTCAGTTGTTCGCATTAACCCACACATCACCATTCGAGGATGAACAGCGCAAGACTCATCACAGGTTCAGTTCATAGCGGCATTAGGCTGCTGACATGCCAGGCACATCCGCGAACGTGGAGCGTACCGAACGGCATTTATGTCAACGCGCAACTTGATGAGCGTCGCAATCTCTACAAGCCAATCAGGGTCACACCCGAGAAGGCGCAGACGCTTCAGTGGGTCACGCCTGGCAATGTGGTGCGGTACGAGATAATAACAACGCTTGACTGGCGAATCGAATAATCATTAAAACCACAAAGATATGGCATACGCAAATTGGCTTTTACCAAGCAAGACATCAGGCTCAGGCAATGACACCGTAGATGTGACCGCCGTGAGCAATAACACCGGGCGCAGTCCACGACAGACACAGATTGCCTTCAAGGCAGCGAACGTGGCCGACGTGGTGCGCACGGTCATTCAGGCTGGCAAGCCTGAGTTTGTAACCATTCAGAGTGCAGCAGCCGTCTCAAAGGACGGTGTGACGGTACTCACTATCGAAGGCGTCAGTAACTCATCGAAGCTGACCTTCGCCCTCGCTTCCGGCGGTTCGTTACCGCTGACAATTCCCGCCACCTATCTGGCCAACTCCCTACAGACGAACAACGGCGCGGCCATTGCAGGCGACCCGGGAGCAGGGCAGGAGTTCCCGTTCAGCATTCAGTTCGCCAGCATATCGAAGAATCCCGTGGTAACTGAGCGCACGGCACAGCTCATCGTGACCGATGCGGCAGGACACTCCGCCACCTGTACCATCACGCAGGCAGCTGGTGACGCGACATTGGAGGTAGATCCGGCCACCGTCAACCTCGACTGGGATGCAGCCACACAGGGCAAGACGGCATCGTTCAACGTGACAAGTAACACCAACTGGACCGTAGAGTAATGGCAAAGACACTCACCATCCCCTGGACCGACGGCAACGGCGACATCATCCTGACATACGACGGACAAGGTGATGGAGTCGTTACCGTTCGTTCTACCACCGACAATCTGGGCAGTGACCGCCAGCAAGTCATTACCTTACGGACGGCAGACGGACGGGCTTCGGCACAAGTCACCATCGTGCAGCAGACGGGCATGCTGACGCTCCGCGACGTGAACCTGCTGACGCTCCGCGACAGCAGCGACAAGGCTCTCAGGGTCTATCCAGCTGAAGAACGGATACCGCAGTAAACCCGATACGGCAAAACAAGTGAAATATAAAGTATCTTAGATATGATCAACAGCAAGAACATCATTCAGCAAGGCGAGAAGGCAAAGTACCGCATCGCCATCGAGCGAGAAGGATTCTCCATGTCAGAGAACCCGTTTTCGGTGACCCTCAAATGGGGCATGCAGGGACGGACGCTCGTGATACAGAAGTCGGAAATGATGAAAGACGAGGCCGACCAGTGGTTCTTTACGTTCCCGACGAATGACATGGTTGGCGTGGTGACGGTGGAGTGTGCCTACGACGTGCCCGACGGTGACTATGCCGACGGCTACCGCACAGAGAAGGAGCAGCAGCCGCTGTGCTTCGTGAACACCAGTTCGAGGATGCCACAGATGATGCGCGACGAGGGTGGTATCTATCAGGGTATCTACGTGTCCTATGAGCGCACGCTCCGCAGCGATAAGCGAAGTCTGTTCCGCTATCTGCGCGACATCTTCCAGAACTACTTCCGCGACGTAAACGGTCTCCGGCTCCGTGTTTTGAAAAATAATTAGTAACTAAAAAATCATAAGAATTATGGCAGATTTCGATTTGACCCTTACCGGCGAACAGGTGCAGCAGCGACTGAACCTCGTGCCGCAGCATGCCGAAGCCATCGCCGCCATCCAGGAGGCTATCGAGGCATTCGTAAACTCCGAGCAGGTGCAGACGCTCATCAACACCGCGCTTGAACCCTATTCTACTACCGAGCAGATGAACGCCGCCATCAGTACGGCCATCACCAGCGCACTGACAGCCTACTACACCAAGACCGCCACTGACAATCTTCTGGCGAACAAGGTGGACAAGGTGAGCGGCAAGCAGCTCTCCACCGAAGACTTCACTTCTGCGCTGAAGACTAAGCTCGACGCGCTGCCCACGGCCGCGAACCTATCCACGCAGATTTCGACGGCTATCAGCACGGCATTGGAGTCATACTATAACAAGACGCAAGTGGACAACCTGCTGGCACAGAAACAGACCGCCGCACAGGTATCATCCGCCATCGCCACCGCACTGACTTCGTACTCGACGACAGCACAGATGAATGTCGCCATTGCCCAAGCCCTTACGTCTTATAGCACCACCACGCAGATGAACACGGCTATCAGCAATGCCGTGGCTGCCGAGAAGACCCGCGCAGAAACTGCTGAGAAAGCCAATGCCGATGCCATCTCCGCTCTTCAGTCCGTGGTGGCCGACATCGAGACGCTGGCTGAGGGATACGTGCGCGTGGCCGGCTCGTCATCGCCCGCGCTGAGCTACCGTCACTACAAGTTCAACGAGGAGGGAGGCTTCAGCCGCGAATCGGCATTCTCGATCTTCTACCCCTGTCTGGTAGGCACAAAGCTTTCTGGCAACGACGACCAGATTGGCAAGGTTCTTTTCGTCCTACAGAAGCTGGGCTACGAGGACGGCACAGGCCATGCCCTCGACATCGCAAACAATCAGCACGCCATCGACGGCTCGGAGGGCGACGTGATGGTTTGCAACATCGAGAAGTACTACCGTCTGGCAGGCCACTTCACCGTGGAGGGGCAGGAGTACGACGTGTTCCTCATGTCACGCGAGCCGTTCACATGGCACGGCTACGATGCCGAGGAGATAGACCGTGGCGGCATGTCACCCGACTACTGCGTGGCACATCAGGACACCGACAACGTGACTCGCATGCACTCAGTTTACAATCCGACCTGGAACGGCTCATATACAGCCCCCGTGGCGATGGTCGGAAAGTATATCTACCATCAGAACGAGGAAACTGGAGCCATCACCGAGGAATACGACTCGGAGGCCACCCTACTGGGCGGCGCAGGTGGTCTGCATACCACTGACCTCAGCCTGCCAGACGGCGAGCAGCGGGCGATGAACATGAACCCCGATACCACCAAGACCGTGCCATTCATGAACCAGACGGCGGAGGCATGCAACAACCTCCAGGCTCTGCTGCTCGCGGAGGGTGGCACCTTCAATGCCCACAATGCCGCGCTCATGGGCAGCGGATTCTCGAGCAACGATGGAGCCAACGCCGCCGTGTTTGAGGCAGCCGGCTCGGAAGCCCGCAACGGCCTGCGCTACGTCAACGGACAGGATAACCTCGTGTATCTGAATCTCAACGTCAACAATGCCTTCGGCATCACCGATCAATATACGGGCGCGATGGTCAACTCTTGGCGCAATCCGTGGCACGTGATGGAGGCTCACAGGGCTGTGTCGTATGCCGTGCGCAAGGGAGTGGGAGAGCTGGAGTGGTTTGTCTTCGAGGGCAACAAGTACAAGTATCGCTCCGTGCCCGGCTTCCGTGGCCCCGGCCAGGGCGAGATGACCTGCGTGGTGTGGAAGGTACTCTCTTCTCAGTTCACCAATGCCGCCATCGATCCCGCCGACGGTTCTACGCATCTCACTGGCAAGCGTATCGACTTCATCTTCTCCACGGCTCTGCTCCACGGCGTTACCACCCAAGTGTCGCCATCGTGGTGGGTCAGCGGACTGGTGATGACCGAGGATGAGAACCGCAACTACCGCTGCTTCTTAGAGCGCAACCAGGCCGAACTGCTCAAGACAGTCAGAGGAGACATCAATGTAGAGAGCACCTTTGATTTCGAAGATCGCTACCCAATGGTGCTGGAGGTGGCAGCAGGCGAAGGCTGCGCCCGCGACTATCTCGACGGTGCATTCATGCTGCCTCGTACCAACGACCTGAAGACCGGCGCAGGTCTGCATACCTACGTGGGTAAGTACAATTGGTTCACGGGCGGCGCAGCACCAGCAGGTAAGAAGGGTGTTCGTGGTTTTCGCCGCGGC
>OCVV011355906.1_pt1 | contig 66442 bp, 62 predicted proteins | sample 1539721 | NCBI WGS metagenome assembly OCVV01 (sample SAMN02144230, study PRJEB22623) | gut metagenome | biome: sheep rumen | host: Ovis aries | place: New Zealand
TTATTCAGTTACCGAAGATGCGGTGGCCGATTATACGACAGAATATAACGGATATGATGTTGTTAACACACATGCACCGGGTAAGACTAGTGTAACGGTTACAAAGTCTTGGAATGACGAAAATAATTTGGATGGAAGTCGTCCGGAGAGTGTGACGGTTCATCTGCTTGCAGATGGAAGAGACACGGGAAAAACAATAGTACTGAATGAAACGAATAACTGGACAGATAGTTTTACTGATCTGGATATGTATAATAATGGTTCAAAAATCGTTTATACAGTATCAGAGGATGAAATTGAAGGTTATACGATTTCGATCACAGGGGATGCGGAAAGAGGATATAAGATAACAAACTCTCATACACCGACCACGCCGAAAGATCCTAAAAAACCGGATAAAACGTCTAAGCCATCAGGCAACAGGAAATATACAAAATCACCAAAAACGGGTGACGCTGCAAAGGTTGTTTTATATGTTGGAATAATGATACTTTCTCTGGCAGGAATTATAGCAATATTATTTCGAAAAAGAAAAAGTATTGGAAGATAAAGAATAAATAAGAACCAAAGACAGATGGTTTTTCGTGAGCCGATGATCATATAATAAAGAATGATCATCGGCTCATTTTACTATACTTACAGGATATAATATAATCTCCTGAAAGTTGTCGTTAAGACGCATATATCGACAGAAGAGGACAAATATCTGATGCATGCAGATTTGATAGCTATACAAAATTTGTTTGTTAAGGATTTCTGCGATCAAAATTAAAACAACTTGTTAAGATTGAGGAAAGGTTTGTTCAGAAATGATTATGTTTTTTTGAGGAATGTGTTTATGTTTCGGATGTATATTATAAACATCGAAAGGAACAAAACAAGAGACACACATTAAAAAGAAAAAATAAAGGAGAACAAACCATGAAAGCAATTATGGAAAGCATTAAGGAACTCATCAATTATTATAAGAGCGGTGAATACGATAGAGGACTTGAGAAATTCTATAATGAATGTGCAGGACTTGCTTAACATATAATTAAATACATTTGCCAAAAAGAGGCCGGGACAGTTTAATAGTAGTCCAGGCCTCTTTTTGAATATATAAAAATTGTATATGGAAGTAGAATAGAGTAATTCTTATTTGTTAAAAAAAGTCTTTGTTTCTGCGATGACAATGCCGCTGAGTGCAAAAATCGCAATCATGTTTGGAATTGCCATCAATCCATTTACAATATCAGCTATGGTCCATACGGCCGAAACTGTCAAGTATGGTCCGATAAATACGACCAGAATATATAACCAGCGGTAAGTCAGGATTCCTTTGCTGCCGGTTCCAAGTAAATATTCAAGACATCGCTCTGAGTAATAATCCCATCCCAGGATCGTAGTAAATGCGAAGAACGCCAGACACAGCATTAATGCCAACGCGGATATCTTTGCAGGAAATGGGAGTCCATTAGCGAATGCATAGCTGGTCACTTGGACGCCTTCAAGGCCGTCGATCTTCCAGGCACCTGTAATAACAATAGAAAGTCCGGTCATTGAGCAAATCACAATAGTATCTATAAAAGTACCGGTCATAGAAACAAGTCCCTGACGCACTGGTTCTTTGGTTTGAGCAGCAGCAGCAGCGATAGGTGCAGAGCCGAGACCTGCTTCGTTGGAAAAGATGCCTCGGGAAACACCTTTTTGCATAGCTATGAACATAGAACCTACAATACCGCCGGTAACAGCAGAAGGATTAAAAGCACCTGTGACGATAGTTTTTAATGCTTCAGGTATTTCTGTGATATTACAGATTACCAGGATCAGACAGAGGATCACATATATAATGGCCATAAAAGGAACTATTATCTGTGCGACCGAAGAAATACGTTTAATGCCTCCGATTAAAACGAGTGCTACACAGACAGTAACGACTATCGATGCCACTACGGTAGCAATTGAATAATTACCGATCAGCGGAATGGTAACAAGGTGTATGTTTTCAGGATCAAAGAAAGATTTAACTGCATTGGCGATACCGTTTATCTGGGTGATAGTACCGATTCCAAACAGACCTACCATAGTTCCAAAGATTGCAAATAGATTTGCAAGCCATTTCCATTGAGGACCCATTCCACGTTCGATATAATAGAATGGTCCTCCAAGTGCATGTCCGGTGCTATCAATAACCCGGTATTTAACAGCAAGAACTCCTTCGGCATATTTTGTAGCCATGCCGAAAAAGGCCGCTACGATCATCCAGAATAAAGCTCCTGGACCACCGGCACAGACAGCGGTTGCCACGCCAACAATGTTACCGGTTCCGATTGTTGCGGATAATGCGGTGCAGAGTGCGCCGAACGAAGTAACCTCTCCTATACCATCTTCTTCGTTTTTTACCATCCATTTCAGAGCAAGAGGTAATTTTCGAATTTGAAGAACGTTCATGCGGATCGTCAGCCAGATTCCGCCGGATAAAATCAATACCATTAACGGGATACCCCATACAAATGAATCGATTTGTTCAAGAACAGATGTAATAGTTGTCATATCGTCTCCTCAAAATTATTTATATTGTGATAAGTAATTATGCAAAAACACATTACTTTTAGATATTAAGACATACTAACTGTTTTCGTAAAACAAGGATAACTTATTAACTGTTCTTAAAAGATAAGCGATACTTATATAGGCGATAAGTGATGCTTTAAAACGGAACAGGGGACGGAGATCAGTTCCACCTTAGAGTGGAACTGATCTCCGTCCCCTGTTCCGTTTGTTCAGCTTTTTTTTGAATTTCCCAGAATTCTGAGAATATACATAAATAGATTGATCATATCCAGATAGATATCTGTTGCACAGGAAATGGCATTTCCTGTTGTTTTGGGATATTGCTGTGATCTCCAAAAATCATATCCGATATATAGACTGAATACTATGGCTCCGAAAAATGCAATGCCAATGCCGTTAAAATGAAAAATCAATGAAAAAATACTTGCGACAATGATACCGATAAGGCAGGAGAAAAGTATACCGCCGATCTTTGCAAAAAAAGAAGGAAAAAGAATACCTGCTCCGATCATTGCTGCCGTTATTATCAGAGTATAATTAAATGCCTGAATAACAATGAGGGAATTGAGACCGCCGTACCAGCTGATAAATTGTGTTAACAACAGGCCTATCGGAAAAACAATCATGTTATATCCAAGGAATTTAATTACGGGGCTGGCTGATCTGTATGCAATCGCACTTCCTGCAAAACTTAGAAGGAAAAAGCCGAGCAGCAGGAAGAGAGGATTAATATTTGAAACAAAACGTGCGCAAAAATGGCACATAAGAATATTGATAACAAGTCCGTATAAAACAGTAAAACCCATTACGCTGTTATATAAGCGATCAGAGATGATAATTCCACGTACATCAGTAAGCCGTTCTGATTTGTTTTTTCGAGTGTTCATAAATGATGCCATATACATAGACTCCTTTTCCAGGTTTTTGAAATATAAAGGGTATTTTCTTTCGTGATCCTTTTATACTACATTAAGATCATTAAAGAAAACAACCCAAAATATTAATATAGTCTTAGAAAATAGTATATCAGGCAGAATATATAGGTTCTGGTTAAAATTTTGTTCTCTGTTGTTTGAATTATCGTTAATTTCCCGGACTGGAAAAATTTCTAAGATTTTATACTCTGGGATCCATGCCACTATTTATGTGACTGAGTCCATTAGAAGTTATAGTATTTTCCACATCTATTTGAGCTGTAAAATTTCCGGCGGAAATTGTATAAGAGCCATTTTCTATGTCTGGATTACTGAAGATCACAGATTGATAGTTTTTGGAGGGTGTGTATTGCATAATAATATTTCCATTTTCGTCAGCCAGAGTCACTTCAGTTCCGCCGCTGATAATATTTTCAAAATTGTACATAATAGAATATTGGGTAGAAGTTTCGCTAAACGCTTCTGCCATTCCGGTGCTTCCGGTAAGAATGACAGTTCCGCCATTTATGTCGGCTGCTATGCCGTAGTCCAATGATGCATTGCCCTCACTGACAGGACCTTCTACAGTGAGAGTTCCATCATCTATGTAAATATAGCCATTGGAATCTATACTATCTCCATCAGAGTTTATGAAGATGTTTCCACTGCTGATCCGTATATAAGCGTCGGACTGAACATCCATCATTTCTCCGCCTGTTTCATTTACTTCCATATTGTTTCTGGGGTTATTCATTTCAGGAATCATATTATCAAGTGTGTCATTGTATGATGCCATGTTTTCAATACTGTCCGAAGGAGCTGCCATGGAATTGTTTGAAATGACACTCATATCGGGTTCCATAACATCTCTTTTTGTATCGTCTCTATCAGGAATCGTCGAGTCGGTTGTTTCATTACGTATATTTTTTTCGTCACTTTCATAAGACGTGTTAAGGGAAGCATTCATACCATCATCACTTGAGTTTATATTAATATTACCGCCTTCTATATCTATGGTAGATCCCTCAAAACCTTCATAGCTTTCCAGAATATCGATATTACCGTCTGCAATCACGAGACAGGTTTCAGCATGGATTCCATCATCACCAGAAGAGATTGTGTATTGACCGCCAGAGATATAGATATACCCTTTTCCCTTATCAGTGCTGTTGCTTGTATGAAGAGCATCATCATCCGAAGAAATAATAAAGGATCCGTTGTTTATACGGATAGAATCATTTGCAGTAATGCCTTTGCCAGAAGAATATATTTCATAATTTCCTCCTGTCACTTTTAAATCATCTTTTCCTACGATAGCATTATCATATCCGGCGGTGATCTTCAGAGAACCGTTGCCATTCAAGACCAGATCTTCTTTACTGAAGATGACTCCATCGACGGTATAATCTTCGGTTTCCTGACTATATTCTATACCGGTATCTGAGAGAAAATTTTCGGTTTCTTCAGCCAAGGTGATGAAAACCTTGTCGGCAGATCTGATTAAAATACAGGAGCTATCATCGTTTGTAATACTGCACCCATTAAGAACGATCTGAATTTTTTCTGTATCGTCAGCATCTACAATGATCTGTCCGTCATAAATTTCACCGCTGATAACATATGTACCTTCCTCCGTGATCGTTACAGTAGTCCCAGCCACATTTGCGCCATTTCCATTGATTTCGATTGAGTCGTCAGAAAGAATGATGCCGGTAGAAGATGATTCGTCATAGGCAGAGTCCTGGTCACGGTCAGTAAACATATCGGAAAAATCAAGCATATCATAGGTTGTTACAAGGGCGTAAGGAGAGTCAACAGATTCGGTACTGTTTGAATCGTTGTACATGGAAGAATCGCTTTCAGAGGAGGCATTTACAGTGCCTGCAACGTTGGAAATACCGACATTGTTTTCGGATGCGGAAATGCTGTCCATAGTTCCGCAGCCAGAAACTGTGCTTACAAACAATAATGATAAAACAGTAATTGTAATGGTATATTTCATGTTAATTACCTCCATTTTGCATAGAGTTGATATTTTATATTACAGAAAAAAATGTTAAAAAAGCAGATTTTCAATGGAAAGATATGTCAAAGTTCATCTACAGGTGTCACAGGGCGTTTACATGCAACTTCCAGATTTCCATTTCGCTGACGAATCTGATCGATCATATCTTTAAGGGAGACACCATTTTTTAACTTGATTTTGTAGTCGAGTTTATATAAAGATCCCATTCCTGCGGTGCGTACTTCTATATTTTCTGCTTTTTCCGTATACTCGTTGAAAATATCATCAAAGACACCTTCAAAATCCAGATCTTCCGGTATCGTGATATGCAGAATTCGATCACCGGCTCCGGATTCCCCAAAATGGCTTTGGTTAAGAATAAGAGCTGCAAGAGAGATTGTTACGGAAAAGACAATTGCTATAGCGATATAACCCATACCGGTAGCAAGCCCTACAGCCATAGAAAGAAATATAGCTGTGATTTCCTGACCTGTACCCGCGGCAGATCGAAACCGAACCAGACTGAAAGCACCTGCAACAGCTACGCCGGCACCAATATTTCCATTGACAAGCATGATCACCAGCTGGACAATTGCCGGAAGAAGAACCAATGTAATAAGAAAGCTTTTAGTATATCGGTTTTTTAAAGTATAAATATATGTGATGAACAAACCAATAGATAATGAACAAATGGTTGAAATAAAAAAAGTTGTTCCAGTCATGGTTCCGTTCTGGATTATAGATTCAAAAAGTGCTGTTGTCATTATTTGATATTCCTCCTGTGAATAAAATACATATGATATAAAAAGGGCAGTTTAATGCGCGGACATACTGTTAAGTGAGAGTTTATATTGCTTTTGAGGAAGGGGGATTGTAAATGTTTTGCTGATGGAATGGCTTTTTTCCTTTAAAAAGTTATCTGCTCTTTGTCTGGCGGGACTATTTGATGATTTTTCAGTTTCGTAAGCAAGATATCCATATCCATATTTTGAAAAAGATGTTGAAAAAATACTATATCGACTTAGTATTCGTGACAGAGTCAATGGTATTGAATTTACAATCTTTATTTCCATTAAATAATAATCCGGAGGGAGAATATATGTTCCGAAATTGCCGTTCCGGAGATCCAGATGATCACTGCGCCAACGTATATTTTTGTCAAAAGTAATACGCAGGTTTGGATCATCAATTCCCATCAGCGCTATTCTGTCATAACAGATGGTCATTTTTGGCAGAAGCGGAGTGTATCTAAGTTTCATAAAGTCGATTTCACGCAATATCTGTTCGTTAGTATTATGAGAATGAGGAAGCCTTTTCTGAGGATATCCCGGGTTATTCAAATAGGTGAGCGCCGCTTCATAAGGCATGCAAACCCTCCTTTTGTAGACTATATTCTCGCATTTTTTTTTGATTTCTACAAAAGAAGAACTGTTTTTTCCGGGTATCCCATAGCACCGGAGACGGAGTTTTTCTTTATACATGGGTTTTTCCATAGATTTATGAATCAGATAAAAATCAGGTCTGTCATAGTAAATATTTAATATAGGAGTATTTCCATAGTCATCTTCAATTGTGAAATCGGAGATGACTTTTCGAAAAGAGAGATACTGCTCTTGTGTTAAAATGTATTTTTTTTCTATTCTTCTGAAAATATTCTGATAGTCATTCATGGGTGATCTCCGTACGCTTATCTTAAGTATTAGTTGATTTAATTTCGATGTGGTTATTCTATGGAGATTAATTTAAACGAACCTTAAATAGAAAATGAACAATGTGTGATCTTTTGAAACAGAAAGAAGGGGTTGATTTAGATTTTGGGTTATCTTATGTATGTTCATTTGAGGACGATTCATCGAGAATAATAAGAAAGCTCAGAATTTAAGGTAATATTAAGAGTATATAATGGTTTTATTAATGTTTGTAAGGTATCGTACAGGTATAAGAATAAAGCAAATGAGAAAAGCAATCATGAATTAATTAAAATACATAAGCTCTCTTGAATAGCTCAGGGGCATTTGTTAACATAGTTTAAAACTACACTGATTTTTTCTTCTTTTAATGTTGTGTTGTTGTGTTTTATTAAAATTGAGTACAGTGTAGTTGCAAGGCCAGAGATTTTATCTCTGGCCTTTTCATATTTCTGAAGAAATATGTACAGATACAAATCTGATCGAAGGAGGGATTGTTATAGTACATTTTTAAATGTTAAAATACGAATGCGGAAAAATATTTTCTATCAAATAAAAGGAGAATGTTTTATGAAGATAATTCATTGTGCGGATCTCCATTTGGATTCGAAGATGAACTCAAACTTGGATCAGAGACATGCAAAGGAAAGAAATGGCGAATTGCTGCATACATTTGAAAGGATGATCTCTTATGCCGCAGATAATGATGTGAGCGCGATATTGATCTCAGGAGACTTGTTTGACAGGAAACATATTTCATTAACAGTCAGAAATACGGTTTTTCACAATATAAAAGAACATTCGAATATTAACTTCTATTATTTGAAAGGAAATCATGATCAGGATAATTTTTTTGTGGGAATGAAAGAAATACCTGCAAATCTGAGAATGTTTAATAATCAGTGGACGTATTATAAAGAAGCGAAAGGGAAAATTATTATATCCGGAGTCGAACTGAATGATGAAAACAATTATGATATATACGCGTCATGGATGTCGGAATTAGATTGTTTTAACATAGTAATGCTTCATGGGCAGGAAAATGAAAGAAGTGTCCGGGACAGGTCGGATATCATTGATCTGAAGCTGTTAAGAAATAAGGGGATCGATTATCTTGCGCTTGGGCATGTACATTATTATAAAAAAGAAAGGCTGGATGACAGAGGAGTTTACTGCTATCCGGGATGCCTGGAAGGGCGTGGCTTTGACGAATGTGGAGAGCATGGTTTTGTGCTGCTGGATATTAATGAAAAGAACGGGAAATACACTCATACATTTATTCCGTTTGCCTTTAGAAAAATATATGAGGTGAAAGTTGATGTGACCGGATGCAATACTACCTCGCAGATAATCGGCAGAACGGCAGGCCGTCTTTCAGAAGAAAGATGTGAAAAAAGCAGTCTTGTGAAAATAACTCTGACGGGTACGGTGGATGTAGAATGTGAAAAAGATATAGATTTTCTTAGTGCCAGTTTTAAAAGAGAATATTACCTGGTGAAAGTGTATGATGAGACTTCGTTGTACGTCAACTATGAAGATTATATGATGGATGAATCGCTGAAAGGAGAATTTGTTCGTCAGGTAATGAATACTGATAAAATTTCAGAGGAAGAAAAGAGGACATACATAAGGTATGGATTGCAGGCGCTTGCAGGTGAAGACATTGAGTGATCTGGAAGTTTGGGTTTATATTAACCAGAAAAAAGGAATTAGAATTTAAATGAAATTATTGTCATGCCATATAGAAAATTTTGGAAAAATGCATAATTGCTCCTTTGATCTGCGAGAGGGTCTGAATGTATTCTGCGAAGAAAATGGATGGGGAAAAAGTACTTTTGCACATTTTATTCTGGCTATGTTCTATGGATTAGAGGGAGACAGAAAGCGAAAAATAAGCGAGAATGAAAGAAAGAAATTTTATCCATGGCAGGGAGGTGTTTTCGGCGGTCAGCTTTTATTTGAAACTAAGGGAAAACAATACCAGATATCCAGAATTTTTCGGGATAAAGAAGCTAATGATGAGTTTGAACTTAGAAATGTGAAGACGAATCTTCTTTCGGAGGACTATAGTGAAAAGATAGGAGAAGAGCTGTTTAAAATCGATCGTAATTCTTTTATGAGATCTGTATTCATTGCACAGAACGATTGTGAATCTGTTGCAACTGATAGTATAAACGCTAAAATAGGAAATCTGACAGATAATACTGATGATATAAATAGTTATGAAACTGCAGTTCAGAGAATTACCGATCTTTTAAACGGGATGTCTCCTTCGCGAAAGACCGGATCAATTGCAAAAAGAGAAGTATTAATAACATCTTTAAGAAGAAAGGTGCAGGAGAGCAGTAGTATTTCAGAAAGTATAAAATTGTGTCAGCAAAGGCTGGAAAAAGAATATGAAGATTATGAAAAATTAAAAAAAGAAGAAAAAAAAACTCGCCGGATGCAGGCAGAAGCGGCATCTTTAAAGGAAAGTGAGAACAGAAGAAATGAAAGAAGACGTCTGATCAGGGAATATGAAAGCGCAGTAAGATCAGAAGAATCACAACGGAAATATTTTTCTGGAGAAGTACCGGAATTGAATGAACTGGATGTAATGATCGGAACAGCACACGAAATGGAAAGCTATGAGCAGAAGTGTGAGTTCTATCGTTTTACTGTTGCTGAAAAAAAAGAGTATGATGAACTTGCAGAAATTTTCAAAGATCATGCACCATCAGAGGATGAAATGGATGAGATGCTTGAAGAAACATTACTCTATATTCAAAGACGGCAGGAATTATTACGAGGATGTTTGTCCGCCGAGGAAGAAAGGAGAAGAAAAGAGCTTCAGAAAGTTTTTGATACTGATCAATTCAGCGTGGCGGAAATGTCTGCAAAATGGAATGAAAGAAATAATAAAAGGGCATCGCTTGAATCAAAGGAAGCAGCCGCAGAAGTCCTGAAGACATCTGCGCCTGATGGAAAAGTGAGACGGAGAAAGAGCTCTTTCGCGATCATTACAGGATGTATCTGCTTAATCATTGGCATATTTATATTCATAACTTCATTAAAAAGAGAGAACATAGTATCTGTTTTTGGAGTGGGATTGCTTATATCCGGAATTGTAGTGGTTACTTTAGGAATCTTGAATAGCAAAAGAAAGGAAACCTCGTTAGAAAAAAAGCGTTCTTCAAGAATTGCACAGATTTGTGATGAGATAAATGAAGATCGCAGATTTATTATAGTAACAGACTTAGTAATGAAAGCGTACATTGAAAAGCATGGGAGAACTTTTTTTGCTGATGAGAATTCTGTTTCTTCTGTTCTTCAAGAAATAATCTGGGAATCTATCGAATTACAAGCGTTAAATGAAAAAATTAAAAAGATATCGGTCTGTGAAAGCGAAGAGCTGGATGTGCAACGGAAAAATATATGTATGTTTCTGAATAAGTATGGAGAAAAAGGGAATGAAGAGATGGTTTTAGACGAAATGTATAATATCAGACAAAAAGTATCCCGTTTTAAAGATCTTTCTCAGAAGCATCATTCGTACATAGAGGAGGAGAAAAACTATGATGGCAGATATCGTGTGATAGAAGAATATCTTTTTGATTATAAAATATGTCCCGAGAAACCAATTGAAAAACAGATGTTATTAATTCGCGATCATGTTATCAGTTATATGAATGCATCTACAGTGAGAGAACATGCGGAAGAGAGATTGACAAGATTTGAAAAAGAACAGAGAAGCAAGACAGATAATATGGCAGAAACTTCTTCTGCGGATAGTAATATGCAGTCAATGGAGGAAATAAATGAAAAATTGAACTTACTGACATCAAAACGCGAAAAAATCCATGCAAAGATTCTTGAAAGCATGCGTGAGACGGAGGAATTGCAGGAAAAATATGACATTCTGGAAGAGGACAAGGCGTTTCTTAAAGAACAGGAGCAATTGCAAATCAATGAAAAAAATAAATATAAAACACTTCAGGATGTTAAATTAATGTTGAGAAATGCCAGAGACACTCTGACAGCCAAATATTCAAAGACTGTCAGAAAGAGTTTTGACGATTATTATTCTTTGATTGCAGATGAAAGATCCGATATGTTTAGAATCGATGCGAATTCACAAGTTACGTCCTACGATCATGGAAAACAAAGAACGTTAGAAACAAAAAGCATAGGTTATCAGGATCTGATAGGTATTTGCCTCAGAATCGCGCTTGTAGATGCAATGTATAAAAATGAATCCCCCGTCTTAGTCATGGATGATCCATTTACTAATCTGGATGATTTTAAGATGGAAAGGGCGAAAGTGTTTTTGAAAAAAATATCTCAGAAGTATCAGATAATTTATTTTACATGTAGCGATGCCAGATCGATATAACAATATGCTAATTAATATTACAAATGATATATCCGGATAACAGAAAGGCTTTAACAAACATTAAATATATTTTCAGACTTATTCATAAAAAACGCATATGGATACACCCGAAGCTTTTTGTTCAGGAATCTCTTTTTAAGATTAGAATGGTGTATAATGTGAATATTGGTTATGTGTATTCAGTGCCGCATTTTGTAGGTGAGGGTGAAACGCTTCTATCCTACGAACGCAGTGTTTATGTGGGTGGAAAGGGTCTGAATTAATCAGCAGCACTGGCCAGATCAGAAGTTAAATTAGAGCATGCAGGAATGGTTGGCACAGATGGAAATATATTTCAACTAGACATGTCATTTATTGATTATCTGATACTGAATGAGGCAGAAGCGGCACAATTGCCGGGATACGAAAATTCAGACAATAGGAAGTTAATAGATGACTTACGGGTGAGATATCCACATTTAAAAAGCGTGTTGACTCTGGGAGAGGAGGGTTCGGTTTATATTGATCGTAAATGTATTGTAAAGCAGGATATTTATTGTGTCGACACTGTTGATACTACTGTGGCGGGAGATACATTTACCGATTATTTTATTGCGGGAATTATAGAGGGAGAAGATGTGAAAGACGCTCTTGAGCATGCAGCAAGGGAAGCATCAATTACGGTTTTGAGAAAATGGGCTGTACCTTCTATCCCGTATAGGAAAGAAGTATATGAAAGCATTTTAAAATAAAAAACTTTTTAAAACAAAAAATTCTATGTATTAATATAATAATTCACAAATCATATAAAAAATGAAGGGGTAGTTGCTATGCAATCATTGTTTGATGCTATAAATCTTATTTGTTCGAAGATTCAAATCGTTTCCGATCTGTTTTGGGATTTTCCGACTAATTTTGCATTGTATGCAAAGATACCGATTCTTGGAAACTTTTCACTGGCTATTATTCTTCTGATTGGGTCGGGAATCTATTTTTCACTGAGACTTGGATTTGTTCAGGTGAAAAGGTTTGGATATGGAATCAGGATATTAAAAAACAGCAAAAAAACAAAAGAGGGAATATCTCCGCTAGCATCTTTTTTTCTATCTACGGCAATGAGGGTAGGACCAGGTAATATTCTAGGGGTAACAGGTGCTATTTCTACAGGAGGGCCGGGAGCATTATTCTGGATGTGGCTTTCAGCTTTTTTCGGGATGGCGACATCTTTTACGGAGTCAACACTTTCGCAGATATTTAAAGAGAAGAAGGATGATGAATATATTGGAGGTATGGCATATTATGGAAGAAAACTGCTTAATGATTCTGCTCCGATAGGTATAGCTCTTTCTGTTTTATATATTATATATGCATTACTTTGTTTTCCTGCACAGGGATTTAACACGGTATCAGCTGTCGGACAAATCGGATCGACTATCACAGGCCATGATATTCCTACTAATTCACCGTTATACTGGATCGCGTTTGCGGTATTGATCGTGATCGTTGTTGCTGTTTCGTTTGGAGGAATAAGAAAAGTCACCAGCCTTACGGACGTGCTTGTACCTGTCATGGCAATTATATATGTATTTACGGTATTTGTACTGATTGTGATTAATGTCGGAAGAATTCCCTGGTTTTTTTATGCTGTATTTTCAGAGGCTTTTCGCCCGGAAGCAGTTTTTGGAGGTGCGTTCGGTATAGCTCTCTGTCAGGGAGTTAAACGAGGTTTGATGTCTAATGAAGCAGGACAGGGAACAATAACTATGGCAGCAGCCGCTTCTGATGTGGAACATCCATGTGATCAGGGGTGTGTTCAGGCAATCGGGGTATTTCTTGATACTATCGTGATTTGTACATTGACTGGATTCGTGGTGGTTATGGGCCGTGTGTGGCAGACCGATGCATCTGCAGCATGGTTCGAATTGGATAAGCTTCCAAAATTCCTAAACTCTGTAACTGAACTTACTCCGGGAACGGCATTTAATGATGTTATTTCCCTTTTGGTGTCGTTATGCTTCGGCCTGTTTGCATTTACATGCCTTCTTGGATTTATGTCTTTTTCAGAAATATGTGCGAACCGAATTTCAAAGAAAAAAGCATTTATTAATTTTATTCGCGTTTTATGCCTTGTAGTTATATCTTTTGGCGTGTTGACCAGTATTGCAGGCATGGATCTAGGTTCTCTCTGGGATCTTTCGGATTTTGCCAATATTTTGATTGCATATTGTAATATTCCACTATTGTATCTTGGGTTTAAACATGTGCTCAGAGCATACCGGCATTTCGAGTCTAATGATGGGACAAAATATACTTCTGAGGTTGCCGGAATTAATCTTAAGGTCTGGGATGATAGGAATAAATAACAGATCAGAATCCGTAAAGAAATGGAGGGGATAAATTGACAATCTGGAATCCATGGCATGGATGTCATAAGATTAGTCCTGGATGTCAAAATTGTTATGTGTACCGTCGTGATGAATCTGTAGGTAAAGATGCAAGTGTTATCTCCAAAACAAACGATTATAATCTGCCATTAAAAAAGGGCAGAAATAAAGAATATAAATTAAAGCCAGAGGATGGAATTGTTTATACTTGTATGACATCGGACTTTTTTATTGAAGAGGCCGATGAATGGAGAAATGAATGCTGGAAGATGATGAGTGAACGCAGTGAGCTTCGATTTGCGATCATTACAAAACGAATTCATCGTTTTATGGACTGCATTCCATCTGATTGGGGAGAAGGATATCCTAACGTGGAGGTATATTGTACAGTCGAGAATCAACAAATGGCGGATTATAGACTTCCCATTTATATAACACTTCCAATCTTACATAAACATATTTGTCATGAGCCAATGCTTGGACCGATCAATATAGAACAATACCTTGAATCTGGTCAGATAGAACACGTTCTTTGCGGAGGTGAATCCGGCAATAATGCACGACCATGTTATTATGAATGGATACTTTCTATCAGAGAGCAATGTATTCGTCATAGTGTTTCTTTTAGCTTTAAACAAACAGGGTCTGTTTTTGTCATGGGCGGTAAAACTTATCGAATAGAGCGAAAGTTACAAATGTCACAGGCAAAAAAGGCAAACATCGGTTATATTGGAAATTCTCCAAAATACGGCGATCAGGGAGCATTAAAAAGAGATTCTATGCATGGAAAATGGATGCGTCAGGATCTTTTTAAAAGAATTGAGGCATCCAAATTTAGAAGTCGTTTCAAGCTAAGTGAGGCAGATAAAAAATACATAGAAAATAAGGGCATGGATTTAATAAGAAAGCATGCGGGGGAGTTTGTAAGCAAAAGACTTGCACCTGCATATATTCCGAATGATGGAAGACAGACACCGATGCATGGACATCCGATATTTTTAGCGCAGCATGGATGTGCATGTTGCTGCAGAAGCTGCCTGGAAAAATGGCATGGGATTCCTGCTGGTATAGAATTGACAGAAAAACAACAGACATATATCATTGATGTATTAATGAAATGGATTGAAAAGCAGGTAGAATTACTTGATCGTTCATTATCTGACTAACAGCAGTTGTGTTAAAAATTGCCTGTACGTCAAGAACAAAGAAGTTAATATGCAGAGACGTTTTTTAATAAGAAATCCGGGAAAAATTTCTTTTTCCCGGATCTTTTTTTGTTTTTTACATTTTAAAAACAGAACAGGGAGTATTAAAAAATTGATAAATGTTCCACTATATGAATGTTTGTAAAATGTGTGTTAAATTCTATTAAAATAGCATAGAGTTCTGACAATATAGTGTATATATTATAATAGCGGAACATCTCCGGGGCGGAAGATGCCCGCTTATAGAGTCTTTGTCAAGGTGGATCGTTGAGGCAAGAAACAGCTGTCTGCCGAATCTAAGATTTAAGTGGTCTGGATCAGAAATAAAAGAAAGGATATATGATGTATTTGTTTCTTGCTGCATCATATAGGGTAAATGTGAATGAACAAAAAAATCATTTCAAAAATTGTTGCTATAACCATAGCCGTTTCTGTTTTGTTTATAGCAGGCTGTGGAACTGACGCCTCCGGAATTATGGATACAGCAAATCAAAATGCTGCCTCAGGTGGAGACAGCAATATGCCTGTAGTTACTTGGAAGATGGGATCCACATGGGGGTCGGGAAATATACATTACACTGTGGACCAACGATTTTCGGAACTTGTTAGTGAGCTTACTAACGGGAGGTTTATAATTACAAATTATTCTGAGGGAGAACTTTGCTCTGCAAGTGAGCTTTTTGATTATGTAGAAAACGGAACTATTCAATGCGGCGGCGATTGGGGCGGATACTGGTCCGGAAAGGATACAACCTTTGAACTTTTATCTACGATTATGGATAATTTCAGTGCCATGGATTATTATACCTGGATATATCAAGCCGGAGGACTGGAATGTTATCAGGAACAATATGGTCAGTATGATATGATGTATTTTCCGATAATGGTTAATGGATGTGAATCAGGAATTCGTTCAACTACGCCGATAACGTCTATTGAGGACATGAAAAAAATGAAAATAAGATTGGGAGGTGTAATGGCAGGAAGAGCAGCTCAGAAGCTTGGTATTAATATTACGACTGTTGCTGCTTCAGAGCTATATGAATCTCTTCAGAGGGGAGTAATTGATGGCGGAGAATTTTCGGGTCCATGGGCTGACGATTCTTTAAAATTGCAGGAGGTAGCATCATATTGGTGTGCGCCGGCATGGTATCAGTCGGCTGGCGTGAATGGAGTAATGATAAATATGAGTGCGTGGAATGAGCTTCCGGAGGAATACCGCGATGCAATTGAACTGGCTGCCTCTGCATGTACAGGAGAACAGTTAGGGCGGTATTCGTATAATGATATGGTTACAACAAATAAAATGCTCCAACAAGATAATGTAACAGTCACTAGTTTAAGTGAGGAAGATCAGCAGATTATCCGTGATACATGCAGATCAGTTTATGATGAAGAATGTAATAGTAATGATAATTTCAAAAAAGTATATGATTCCATGATGGATTATCGACAGACGGCAAACGCGTATCGCGCCTGGGCAGAAGATTATGGTTTTGGATATAACTATGATGATGCTGATATTTCGGGGATTGGAGCAACAGAACCTAATAATTATGATCAGAGTAAAGAATAATCATTAAAAAGAGCTAATCATCATAAAGAGGTATGGTCATGAAAATAATAAAAAAAATATGCGGGCTGATAGATACTGTAAATGATGCATTTGGAAAGCTGTTTTCGCTTCTGGTAATTGGAATTCTTGCAGTAATCATGGTAGAAGTAATTCTTCGGCGTCTTTTCAGCAGACCGCAGATATGGACACAGGATATGATCATCATGTTGTTTGCATGCTATATTATTTTGATTTCTGCATATGGATTCCTGAAAAAGTCATTTGTAGCCGTTGATATTATATTTGCCCGGCTGCCGAAGAAAGGGCAATATATAATGCATCTGGTTACTTATATAGTATTTTTTGTTCCGTTTACATTTGCACTTTTGCCGGAATCATGGAAATTTTTTATGAAATCTTTCCTTTCAGGAGAAAAAGGGTATTCTGTATGGGCCCCGGTTGTGTGGCCTGAAAAATTATGCTTTTTTATTGGAATTCTTCTTCTTGCAGCCCAAGGGATATCAGAAATGTTAAAACAGATTATTGGTATCGCTGAAAGCTCGGGAGCGGATTCAAGCGAGGGAAAGGATGAAACGATTAATGCAGAAATAACGGAAGAAGTCAAAACGGAAGAAAAGGGGGAAGAAAGCCTATGAGTGTTTTTTTAAGTCAATTGCAGAAGTTGGTTTCTTCTTCTGGGATTTCCGCGTATCATCTTTCTATTATTCTTATTATTGTATTATTTATGATAATGTTTATAGGTCTTGTTACCGGGCAGGAACTTGCTTTTGTGCTGGGCGGTGCAGGCGTAATTATAGGATATACAGCATGGGGGGAACCTGGCCTGCAGATTGCAATGACCAAGGTATATGATCAAATGCAAAGCTATTCAATGGTAGCGATCCCTATGTTTGTGCTTATGGCAAATTTCCTGACACATTCAAAGGTAGCAGATGGTCTGTTTGAATCAGTAAGATATCTGTTCGGCCCATTTAAAGGAGGACTTGGAGTAGCTGTTATTCTGGTCTCTACGGTCTTTGCGGCCACAACAGGTATTGTCGGAGCATCTGTAGTAACCATGGGAATGCTTTCTATGCCGGTGCTTCTTCGCAGTGGTTATAATAAGTCACTTGCTGCAGGTATGGTCTGTGCGGGAGGATCACTTGGTATTTTGATTCCTCCATCCATTATGCTTGTCTCCATGGGATCTTTTGCACAACTGTCCGTAGGAAAGATATTTTTCGCGGCGATAATTCCAGGTCTGACATTATCTCTTGGTTATATTATTTATATAATTGTTATAACAAGAATACATCCCGATTATGGTCCGGCTATGAGTGAAGAAGAATTGGCAGAAATGCCTCTTAAAAAGAGAATCACAGGATCGTTGGTAAATCTTATTCCCCCCCTTCTTCTTATTTTTGCAGTTCTCGGATCTATTTTTCTTGGAATTGCGACACCGACGGAGGCGGCAGGAGTTGGAGCGTTCTTTTCACTTATCATGGCAATATGTTATAAGCAGTTCAGTTTTCAGATGCTTAAAGAATCTTTGCTGGATACGGCAAAAACAACAGCTATGGTATTTATCATTTTATTCGGAGCTTCAGCATTTACCGGCATATTCCTTTCACTGGATGGAGATGTGATCATTTCAAATTGGGTGCTTGGAATGGGAATCGGGAAATGGGGAGCGCTCGCGATTATGTTGATTATAGTTTTTTTGCTGGGCATGTTTATCGACTGGCTCGGAATTGTCATGATAGTATTTCCGATTTTTCTTCCACTAATGAAGGCCTTCGGATTTGACACGTTGTTTATCGTTGCAGTTACGGCTGTCATATTACAGACCTGTTTTATGACGCCTCCATTTGGTTTTGCCTTATTTTATATAAAGGGAATTGTTCCTGATGAGGTGAAAATTTCTGATATTTATAAAGGAGTCATACCCTTTATAGCCATAATTATTCTGGTAGTTGTTCTGTGTATTGCATTTCCAGATCAAATGATTTATATGCTTCCGGATTTACTGGCGGAATAAATAATTTGATGCGTAATATATATAATTAAGAAAGAATTCAAAACCAATGCAAAAATAATGGCCGGTGGCACGATCGTTTATAACGGGAGCGTCACCGGTCATGTTTATAAGCCCTGACAAGAAACAAATTGTTCAAAAAAGGCAAATAATATCTGAAAACGAGAACATAGAGCACCTAAGATTTCTATAACTATAAAAAATAAATGAAATATCAGCACTCACAATTGACGAGTGCCAGATAATGGTGATATAAATTAACTAGAACAGAAAGAAATCTCCGAGAGCTTGATTTACACGAAATAACAGAATAGATAGTTTTGCAGTAAAATTGAGAGAGCATATAATAAAGGAGGTGTTTCGGATCATGAAAAAGGATTATTATGAGCTGCTGGGTTTAAAAAGGAGTGCTGATAGCCAGGAGATAAAAAAAGCATACAGAAAACTTGCAAAGAAGTATCATCCGGACACAAATTCCGGCAACACAAAGGCTGAACAGATGTTTAAGGAGATAACTGAAGCCTATAATATTTTGTCTGATGATAAAAAAAGAAAATTATATGATAGATATGGACAGGCTGCTTTTGATGGAAGTATGGGAAATAATCCTGAAGATTTTGAGAAATATGCAGGAAGTGCATTTTGGAAAAATACACAAGATAATGGTCAGAGGACGGAATACCATTATAATGATGATATAAATGATATTTTTGGGAATGTATTCGGCAGTTTTTTCAATAATAAAACGAGGGAATCCCGTAATTCCGGAAATACATACGGAAGTAAAAGAACGTATAAGTTTGATAATGAAAACAACTTTGATTTTGAAACTGAAATATCAAATGATCTTAACGCAAATATTACAATAAGCTTTAGAGAGGCAGCACTGGGATGTGAAAAAAGGATAGCTTTTGACGACAAAAATCTGGGAACTATTTCTGTAAGAATACCTGCGGGAATCGATGAAGGAAAGAAGATTCGACTGAAAGGAAAGGGAAGAACAGATACATTTGGAAGAAAAGGAGACCTGTTTTTGAAAGTGCATATACAGAAAGATGTGAAATACAAGAGAGAAGGAATGGATGTTTATGTCACAGAAAGAATTCCCTATACAACAGCTGTGCTTGGTGGTGAGGCTGTCTTTGATACGCTATATGGTCCTGTAAAATGTAAAGTGCCTGCCGGCTGTCAGTCGGGAAGCAAACTGCGAATCAAAAACAAAGGTATTTCTGATATAAACAATAAGGAAATTACAGGAGATGAATATGTGGTTATTGAAATTGAAGTTCCCAAAAAAATGAGTGCCCGTGAAAAAGAGCTTCTGTGTCAGCTGCGTGATATCCAGAAAAGAAAACCAGCATAATAATATAAGAAGGAGAGAGAGTATGTTGAATGAAATACAGTTAAAAAGACATTGTGAAAAAATCAGGATTAATCCGTATGAGCATCGTGTAAGAATGTCAGAAACGGATTTGTCGGGAGGCGTTCATCATTCACATTATATCAGTTGGATGGAGGATGCGCGGGCAGATCTTCTGGAACAGATTGGCATAGGATTTGAAAGATTGCATGCTTCCGGTATTGAGCCATTAATGATTTCAGAAAAGATAAACTACTGGAACAAACTTAAATATGGGGATACGGTTGTAGTCAAAACAAGAATTTCTGCATTTGATGGACATAATATGGATATTTCTTACAGCTTTTTGGATAAAAAAACGGGAGAAGATGTCGCTGCTGCAGAAAGCAGACATTGTTTTGTTAATAATTCGGGGATTCCGATTTCCTTGAAAAGGATATATCCAGAGCTGGAGACTAGATTTTTCGAATTTCACTAAAAAGCTAAAGAATTGATTTTTGTGCTGCTTAAAGCGGAAGCTTAACCAGTTTTTACAGGTTATGGCTTCCGCTCTGTTTTTGTGGGAATCACTCATATAAATTTCCCTTCATGATCGTATAAATACGGCCGTCCTTTTCACATACAGCATTGTCCTGCCATTTTGGTTTAAAAAGTAGTTTTCCGTCACTGAATTTATCAGAGAACATTTGTGCTTCATATATGTTTCTGAAATGCATTTCACTATTTCCTGTTGTTACTTTGATATACATATTAGTTTAATACCTTCGCTTTCTTGTTTTCTATAAGTTTCCAGTTCTTACTCTGTAAGTATAATCCGTCAACATTAACCAAAGTGAAAGCAATCATTAACATAACATAAAACAGCCTATATATTATTTTAATCTAAAATAATAACCAACGCCCCATTTTGTAAGTATACAACTTGGTTTGGCGGGATTTTCTTCTATTTTTTCGCGAATACGACGTATATGCACATCTACGGTCCTGATATCTCCAGGATATTCATAGCCCCAGACCTGATTGAGAAGTTCATCTCTTGTAAAGACTTTGTTTGGATTTTTCATCAGAAGGCGTAGAAGTTCAAATTCTTTAACGGTCATATCGACCATATGTCCGGAAACATAAATACTTCTTCGATTTTCGTCTATTTCCAAATTTCCTATTTTGATCCGCTGTTCTTCATCTTCATATCTTCTTTTTGAACCGGTTCTGCGAAGAATAGCACGAATTCTTGCTTTTAATTCTAAAATATTAAATGGTTTTGTAAGATAATCATCAGCACCATATTCCAACCCCATTATCTTGTCCATATCTTCACCTTTTGCAGTAAGCATGATAATCGGTACATCAGAAACTTCTCGGATCTGCCGGCAAACGTCAAAACCATTCATTTTAGGCAGCATAATATCGAGAAGGATGATATCATAATTGTTGGATAATGCTTTGGTCAACCCTTCTTCCCCGTCGTATGCAGTATCTACTTCCATACCTTCATGTAACAATGAGAACCGAACCCCCTTCACGATCAGTTTCTCATCATCCACGATCAAAACTCTATTCGCCATATAATTTGCTCCCCTGAAATAGCTGTATTTTAAGTATACAACAGCAGGTCGAGAAGTTTGTGTATTTTTTGATAATGGATTATATCTTATTGTTAACAATTATTTCAAAAAGATTACATAATAGTGGAGTGAAACTTTGGTAGAGAAACCAAATATTCCCTCCATATAAAGAAAAGGTGAGTTTTTATTCTTTTGAAAAAACAATTGTTACATTATCATAATCGAGAATCAGATTGTCATTGTCATAAATGAATTCCAGTTCGTCTGTAGAATCTTTTACAAGAATACCATTCTCAGTTGGTTCCCATGAGCCTTCCTCAGAGTTACCGACAATGTTGGCCGTTGCATTGCCATTTGCTTCTAAACGGATAAAAAATTCACCGCCAAGAATCTCTTCGACTTCGAATTCCATTCCCATGTAAGACGCACTTTGTGCATTCCATGTTCCCACATAAGAGCTGTCCTGATACTTATCGCTGCTTCCGCAGCCTGTCAGGATTAAAATTCCGGTTACTACTGCACAAATAGTTGATGAGATCATTTGTTTAAGTTTTTTCATGTTGCGTCCTCCTTGGCAGTAATAATTTTCTTTATTATATAAAAGGGATCGTCATAATAATATTCATAAATGATGGATATTAAAAATAAAAACAAGCATTTATTCCATAAATCAGCGTTTTCCGAATAAATAGTTGACTTATATTTCATATTCGCATTGAAAAAAGCAACGCAATTACTTGCGCTGCTTTTCATATTTGGATCTGATATTAATGCTGTATCAAATATCCCCATTTTTTACTCTCCTTATTACATGTTGTGTTATATAAATATATCCATCAAATCGAAGTTTTCGTTCGATCTGATGGATATATTAATTCACAACCCTCTCAGGTATAATAAGATAAGATTAATAAACCATAAATGATCAGAATGTATTTCTAAATTGTTTAACGCTCTGAAAGGCGTTCTCTTTTCCTTTCCGGAATAATGTAAATGAATATTAGAGAGCTGACCAACAATAACATAGGATAAAATAACTTCGGCATGATCTCAAAAGCAGATACATCATATCCCATTTCACTTGCCGCAGTAATAGCAACAAGCATTTGTGCACCATAAGGAATGACCCCTTGAAAAACACATGAAAAAGTATCAAGAATAGACGCGGCTTTTTTGTTGGTAATTCCGTATATTTCAGACATTTCCTTTGCGATTGGATTCGCCATAACAATAGCAACAGTATTATTTGCTGTTGATATATCCATAAGCCCTACTAACAGGCCCATACCAAGCTGACCATTCTTTTTTCCTTTGAATACATGTCTGATAAACGAAAGTAAAGCCTCAAAACCGCCATTTTCGCGAATAAGAGCGCAGATTGCTGATACAAGTATCGCTACCATTGTTGTTTCGTACATTCCTGCTGCACCCTCACCCATGTTAGAAAGAAGGTCTACTGCCGCCACCTGACCTGTGGCAAGCATTATAACTGAACCTGATACAATACCGATCATCAATACTACATATACATTCAAGCCAATTACGCCGCATATTAATACTAAAGCATAGGGAATCACCTGTATTAAATTATATTCTGCAAGTCCAATCTCACTAATATTTGACTGCAGGGAAATTGCGAGCACTAAAATCAATGTCACTATTGCCGCAGGAAAGGCAATGAAAAAGTTTTCCCTGAACTTATCTTTCATTTCACATCCCTGTCCGTTACATGCTGCAATGGTCGTATCAGATATAAAAGAAAGATTATCCCCAAACATTGCGCCGCCCATGACGGTGGCAATGCAGAAAGGCATTGAAAAACCTGAAGTTGCAGAAATCGCTACTGCGATGGGAGTGATTAGTGTGATGGTTCCGACTGACGTTCCCATGGCGAGCGATACAAAACAGCTTACGACAAATATAACAGCTACAGCAAATTGCGGCGGAATAATTGAAAGCATAAAATATGCGACACTTTCAGCAGAACTTCTGCCTACTACACCTACAAAAATGCCTGCTTCCAGAAAAATAAGAATCATTGTAATAATATTTTTTTCGCCAACTCCTTTACCCATCAGGATAAGCTTATCATCAAAAGATAATTCTCTATTCTGTAAACAAGCGACAAGAAGGGCCATCAGAAATACCACAACGATTGGAATGTTATAAAAACCCATGGAAATCTTAAGGACATATTCAAAAAGAATGCCAAGCCCTAAATACAAAACCAAGAATACCAATATTGGCAGCAAAGCTGCCGGATTTTTTTTCTTCATCATAGTTCTCCCATCTCATTTTATCTGTTGACGCAGTCATATTTTCAAATAACATCTTGAAAACTATGGTATTTTAAAATCACGACTCGCCATAAACTAATATTATAACACATCTCATGAAATGGAAAAAGGTATCCAGATACTTTAACTGAAATAGCAGAAATAATAAAAGGCCATTCCATATGGAACAGCCTTTAGAAATAAAACTATCTTCTGTTTTGACGCCTTATTTTTAAACGTTTTGTTTTTGTTTGTCAAACCACTCATGCATCGATGCTTCTGCCCTGTCATAGTCAGTATTCATTTTTAGCCTGCATAAAGGATGAGACAAAAGGAGAGAATTTTTCAGCAGTATTCAATAATATATGTTTTCCTTTATAAAAAGATTTTTTCCCTCCTTCCGTAATAAAACATTTAACGGAGGCTTCCTTGTCAGCCTGTGAAACGACCCAATCTTCTAAGGATACCGGCGGATCAGGGGTTAATGGCCACATATGTCTCTCTATCGTCCTTACAGTCTCATCATTTATATCAGGGAAAAAATCCCTGGCAATTTCTGCCGATTCTATAGGATGTCGTTTACACGCCTCTTTGCCGGAAATATATTTTTCGTCTCGGCCGACCATGGCAAGATCATGACAAAGTGCACCGATGATTACGTTTTTTCTATCTACGTGTTTTCCTCTCTTCTCCAGTTTATTACAAAGCATAACCGACTTTCTGGACACTTCCATGGTATGATCGTAAAGCGTAGTACTCATATGGTGTCTTTGCGTCTTGGCTCTGTTCATTAATTCACTTTCCAGAAGTACGGCACCTATATTGTATATTTCCTGATCTATCAATTGTCTGGTTTTCTTTTTTTTCTGGAACAATCCCTTTGACTGTATATTCATTCAATCTCCTTTATTATAAGTCTTTTTTGTCCCCGGTATTTCTATCATTATAAACATTTTTCCATAGAAAAATCAGTTTTATATCAATATTTATTATTTATTCATTTTTTTCAGCGTTTCTTCATTCTCCTGTCATATCAAGAACACATTTCACCGCTAAAATACTAATCATAGAAAACAAATTATTAAAAAACTTACCATCTGGCAACTGCCAGTCAGTATATATTTGAACTCCTTCTCAAAAAAAGCCGACATCTCAGTACTCTGGGATGTCGGTTTTTTGTTCCGCATAAAAAATCAACTCTGCTAAATAAACATCAGGCTCATGTTTTATCGCATATCTGTAAACAGATCCTTGCTTTTTCCTTTAACAGCTACTGTTAATCAAAAAATAATGAAAGAATGCCAATAATGATCAAAATAGGAAAGGCCAGCTCTATAAGACCTATAGACACCATCCCAAGAAGTATTATTGGAAACAGGAATACTGTAACAAGAAGTTTAGTTATTCCCCACGCTGCCTTTATCCCAAAAATGAAAAATTTTCCGATTAACAAGAGCAGGCAAATATAAAATATAGTTGTTATCATATATAATTCCTCCAGTTTGAAGTGCATTTCATAATTACTAATAAAGTCTCATAATATACAAACTCGACAGAAATTACAACATATATGAAGAAATATCCGCCTTTATCTATGAAGCTCGTCAAAAAATATCTGCCTTTTACAAATAACCAGATCGTGACTCATCTTGTAAGAGCGTTCAGATCTTTTGCTGCCAGAAGGCCAAAAGCGCTTTCCGCACTGTTAACAGCTTTCAGAATAGCTTCACTAAGAACCTCGGCTGCCAGCGTTCCTGCAATATCTTGATCGCAGACTATGTCTCCTACAGATACAGCATAAATGCTGTCGCCGTCTGCAGAAGTGTGTATCGGACGAATTGCCCTTGCCATTCCATCGTGTGCCATACCTGCTATTTTACAAAGGCTTGCTTTTTTAAAAGATGCATTTGTAATGATGATTCCAATTGTCGTGTTTTCTACAAATTTATTTTCAATCACGTTTGTAGAGCTTGTCATCACTTCCATTGTATCGCTGAAATTATTTTTATCTTTGGAAAGCAATCCGGCTACTTTTTTTCCGTTTTTCCAGTCGAACACATCCCCCAGCGCATTTACAGCTACAACTGCGCCAATTTTAAGTTCTCCTATTTGAACTGCATAACTTCCGATTCCGGATTTCATGCATGTTTCCATCCCATTCCATTTTCCAACGCTGGCGCCACAGCCTGCACCATAATTTCCATCCCTGTAATTTCCACCGGATAATGCGCTTTTTGCTGCGGTATAACCCATTTGTTTATCAGGACGAACAGAATAATCTCCCACCGTAAGATCAAACAAATCCGACTGACAAACCAGCGGTACTTTACAGATTCCCACTTCAAATCCTATACCATACTCTTCAAGGCATTGCATTACGCCGCCGCCTGCATCAAGTCCATAGGCGCTGCCGCCTGCCAACACAATGGCGTGAACACTTTGTGCTGCTGCAAGCGGTTTTAATAATTCGGATTCTCTTGCTGCCGGTCCTCCGCCCCTGACATCAAGACCAGCCGGCATTCCCGCTTCACTCACAAATACCGTACAGCCTGTAGCTGCTTTCATATCTTCAGCCTGACCGATTTTTATATTCTCTATGTCATTTATACTGATTATTTTTTTCTCCATATTTTTTGTGGCCGCCTCTTACCTGTATCTGATTTTTATAATATATTCATTATGTTAATGCACATATGGAATCAGCTTTCTGCATCAACTTTCACTTTTTATATATTAGCATAAATAATAATAGCCGCCCACATTTTATCGATGTGAGTGGCTATCATTGTGTCAAAAGTTTCTGCTATGGCTACTTATTCAATTGATCCTGCCCAAGGAAATAGTGAAAAGAACACTCTCATCTACATCAGTCGATATTAATAAAGTGCTTATCTTCTATTTCAGGTTTTGGCTCCTTTTTAGGAATATTTACCTTAAGGATACCATCTTCAAATTTAGCTGTAATATCCTCCTGATTTAATTTTTCTCCTACATAAAAACTTCTGCTGCAGGATCCGAAGTATCTCTCACGGCGAAGATACTTTCCGTTTTCATCCTTTTCACCCTCGTCCGAATTTTTCACTGCTGTAATAGTAAGATATCCTTTTTTCAATTCAGCTGTAATATCTTCTTTTTTATATCCTGGAAGCTCAATGTCAAGTTCAAAACCATTCGCCACTTCCTTTACATCAGTCTTCATCATAGGCGCCGGAGTAGACTGACCAATACCAAGTCTTCCAGACGGACGAGCGAAGTCATCAAAAAAGTCATCAAACAAATTTCTTCTATAAATATTATTAAACATCATAATCTTTTCCTCCTGTATGCATGCCTTTATCGATTATTATTTAAAAGGATTTTTCTTTCCTTCGATGATTATGTTATACACCTTTTGTTAGCACTCGTCAAGGTCGAGTGCTAACAATTCACAATTTTTTCACACTTTTTATACTATAATCATTTTTTAGCTGATGATTTCTTTTAATATTGTCTTACAAAAAATCAGTAAATAATAATTGATTACAAAACATATAGCAGAATAATATCCGATAATAAATAAAGGTGATAGAAATTATTATAATTTCCATCACCGGCAGATGATTAATGTATCTATTGATTTTCCTCTCATTGTTAATTCTTTTTGCTGTTCCTGGATCAGAGCCATTCCTCTTTATCCTTTTATATGACATATGCTTTCTTTATCTTCTTCTCAGAATGTCTTGCAATTTCATCATCCAGGACCGACTCGATCATCTTCCCCAAACGTTACTTCTATGCTTAGTTCATTACTGACCTCGAAGATTGTTTTCTTTTCTATATCGTTATAATAAAGTATTTATATAAACAAAACTCCTATTATTTCATAAGGTATTCTATACAAATATTTCTCTAACATTATTTCCCGGCTCTCAATGATTCATTTTTTAATACACTCTATGAACAGGCCTTCCATTGTGCGGCGTGTGCATCTCCCGGGGGCTTGTTTTAGGGAAAATGAACGAAATTTCCTATGAAATAAAAAGAAACGGATCCTTTTGGATCCGTTCAACACTATTAATGATTGATTGTTCATCGTTTGATTTAATCATGAGAACCTGTAGGAAGATAAGGTATGAGATCTTTCGCCACCTCAGACAGAGGCATTGTCTGAAGAAATACTTTTCCGGGACCTGTCAGGACTGTATTAAAAAATCCTTCCCCTCCAAGAAACATATTTTTAACTCCTTTCACGCTCTGAATATCCATTTTTACAGTTGAATCCATTGCGGCCAGATGTCCTGTGCTTACGACGATGCGCTGCCCCGGTTCTAGATCATATTCAATAACAGATCCATCAAATTCCCCAAATACCAGACCATTTCCGGAAAATCTCTCCATGATAAATCCTTCTCCGCCAAATAATCCACTGGATAATTTCTTCTGCAAGAACACCTCCATATTGATTCCTTCTTCATATCCGAGGAAGGCTGATTTCTGCAGAATTATATCTTTTCCTTCAGAAAGCATAAATGCTTTGATTTCTCCCGGGAAGCTGGATGCCATAGCAATCATTCCACTGCCTCCTTTTGCGGTATATGTATTCTGAAACATGGATTCTCCCGAAAATGCCCGTCCAAACATTTTTCCAATGCCGCCGCCTTTTGTCTTCATTTCCATATTTGGAGACATCCAGGACATTGCTCCATTGTCTACTACTATTGATTCTCCTTCTTGCATATAACACATTACTACAGGAAGGTTCCCGCCTTTGATTTCGTATTTCATTTTTTCTCCCTTCTTAGTTTTATAAGGAAAATTTCTATTCTAAGTTTTATGAACATATTTTATTATAGCATCATCTTTTATCTGCGGACAGTTCTTTTATAAGTTCGCCTGCTATCATTAACCCTGCAACTGCCGGTACGAATGCAGTGCTTCCTGGCAGTGAACGCTTTTCAATGCTTCCGTCCCGAATAATTTCAGTTGTATTCTCTTCGTTTTTTTTGTATTTAAGTATTTTTTCATTTTCCGGCCGGATCGGTTTCTCATCCGAATATACCACTTTCAGTTTTTTTATTCCTCTCTTCTTCAATTCTCTCCGCATAACACGGGCCAACGGACAAACCTCTGTTTTATATATATCCGCAATCCTAAATCTCGACGGATCCAGCTTGTTTCCTGCACCCATAGCACTGATAATCGGTGTATTTGCCGAATGTGCCTTTAAAACCAATTCGATCTTCGCTGTCACGGTATCCACTGCATCTACTATATAGTCGTACTCTTCAAAAGGAAATATATCTGCATTGTCCGGAAGAAAAAAACATTTATATACACGAACATTCACATCCGGATTAATTTCAAGCATCCGCTCTTTCATAACATCTACTTTATATCTTCCTATTGTCTTATGCGTTGCAATAATCTGCCTGTTAAGATTCGTCAGACTGACCTTGTCATTATCGATCAGATCAAACGACATTACGCCACTGCGAACAAGCGCTTCACACACATATCCCCCTACACCACCTATACCAAAAACAGCTACTCTTGATTTTCCCAAATTTTCCAATGCCTCTTTGCCTAACAGTAACTCTGTTCTCGCAAACTGATTCAACATATAATTTTGCACCTCTTTACTATCTAAAAAAAAGAAAATATTGAAACGTTCTCTCTGAAAAATCCCTCTTAATGCCTTACTCTTCCGTTAGTAATCAACAAATATTATTTTCAGAATCCTCATTCCCGATTTGTTTTCAAATCATTATCCCAATGCTACATCAAGAGTCATCATTAACGTAAACCCAAGAGCAAAACATATCGTTCCCAAATTAGAATGCTTTCCTTCACTCATTTCCGGAATCAATTCTTCCACTACGACATATATCATGGCACCTGCCGCAAAGCTGAGTAAATATGGTAAGACAGGAAGAATCATTCTTGATGCAAGTATGGTCAAAAGCGCGCCCAAAGGTTCCACCGCACCGGATAAAACTCCATATAAAAAAGCTTTTCCTTTACTCACTCCTTCTGCCTTCAAAGGCATTGAAATAATTGCGCCTTCAGGAAAGTTCTGGATCGCAATTCCTAACGAAAGAGAAAAAGCACCTGCCAGACTTAACCCGGCATCTCCGGAAATCCAGCCCGCATAAACAATTCCTACCGCCATTCCCTCAGGAATGTTATGAAGTACCACTGCAAAAACCATCATAAGTGTTTTGGACAAATTACTTTCCGGACCTTCCGCCTCGTCAGCATTCATATGGAGATGCGGTATAGTTCTGTCCAGAAACAACAAAAATATGATTCCTAACCAAAATCCGGATACTGCAGGTACAAAAGAAAACCTTCCCATAGAAAGTGACTGGTCCATTGCGGGAATCAACAGACTCCATATTGATGCAGCCACCATCACACCGGCTGCAAATCCGGTCAGTGATCGGCGTAATATATTATTCATTTCGTTTTTCATGATCAGCACACAAGCCGAACCAAGCGATGTACCAATAAACGGAATCATGATCCCTTGCAGTATCTCAACATTCATAACGAATCCCCTTATATTAGTTTCTACTAACTTCAATTTCATTTTATCACAATGTTTGTATTTCTGCTACCATGGCAAGCTGTTTTCTTCATTTGTAATATATGTTTTTACCTGTCTGCTAATCTCCATAAGACTCTTGACTTTATATGCATGAAATCAGCAAACAGTTTGCTGTTTCCCAGAACTAATATGCAAAGTTTCCCAATCGTCCTGCAGAAAGCCTGTTCTGACAATTGAAAAAACAAAGATTCATTTCTGACTACTGTTTCCTGTACATTTAGTTTTCCATTTTCTCCATATATGAAATTATCATCCATGAGAATCAGTACGTTATCATATTCCTGCCCTACAATGTCCTGAGACTTGACTGCACTTTCCAGCAAACAACGGTTTTTCTCTAAATAAAATGAATAGGGGTATGCTATAAAAGAATATTTTTTTTCATTAAGATAAATGCATAGGATGTTTTTTGCCTCTGCTATATCGTTAGCAAAGAGAATCTCTATGTCCGAATAATTTGTTTTCCCTCTTGCTATATCATTTTTATCCATCATATTTCTGAAAAAAGAAATGATTTCTGTGCTGGTACGAATTTTGTCCGAAAGTAAAAGTTCCTGATATCCATCTTCTTCACGCAGCTTTTCGGATATTGCACGCTTCTGTTCTTTCTTTGTGAGATACTTCTCGCTGCTATATGAAAAAACCACTCCACGATTCTCACTTCTGTTGATATGAAGTATCTTCTCAAGCATGTCCAGATATAGCCTCTGTGCCTCATCCACAAGAATATATCTATATTTACCGATTATTTCTTCTGTGAGATCTTTAACAGAAAAAAAATCTACCTGTGTCCATTGTCCTTTCAAATATGCATGTCCTTTGTTCAGCATACCGCAATGGACAACCAGACAACGTTCCTTTTTCGATAGTTTTTTTGCAAGATCGTATAATAAAAGTGTTTTTCCAGTTCCTGTATTTCCGGTAATACCATAAAGATGCTCTCCCGGTTCCATAAGTCCCTTAAGGATTATTTTTTCCATCTGCTCCTGTTGTTGTGTTAAAAAATACTTTCCACGTAAAAACAATTCGGGATTATTTAGCGGTGAAATCAGAAAACTTTTTACATTAAAATAATCTTCAATCTCTCCTTTTGTATAATATCCGAATTCCTTTACTGCCTTTATCAGCTCCTCTATGGATGACTCAACGAAAGACTCCTCTTTCAATTGATAGATTTTATCTGTCTCCTCTACAAATGTAAATAACATCAATTCTGAGGCCAGCTGATTTAGATAATATCGATTTCTTTCTAACTGAGCCCTTATCTTTTCTTTTGGAACTGTCTGGCTTTTCAGTTCAATATTTAGGACCTTGTCTTTATTCCTGAACTTCAGCAAATCGAATTCTTTACCAATTCTAGCGATTTCATACGAATAATAAAACCCGCTCATATCTGAAGGAGATACACCTTTTTCTTCCATTTTTTTCACAAGAGCCTGAAGTGTGCGATACTCATGATTACGTACAACATGTACACGTTGTCTTCCCGAAAGAATATTTGCATATTCTGTAGCGTACTCTGTTTCAGGACGTGTTAGAATATAAAGATTTATTTCATTCACATCGCACCTCCTCATATAATCAAGTTCTTTCTATGTTTCTAAACCAACCAAGAAAATTTTATCTCATTTGATTCCAAAATAATCAAATCCGACACCTGGCATGAATAATTACCTTCTGCGCATGCCCGATTCTTCAAAAATGAAACTGATCTCCGTCCCCAGTTTCATAAGATAGTGATCAGCAATAGATTCAATAAGCTCGTGTTCTGACTTCGCAGATTCATCATAAACGGCAAGGACCGAAAAGCCTGCTGCCTTTGCAGTTTTAATGGCATGAAGCGAATCTTCAACCACCCAAAAATCTCTATACTCATAGGATTTTAATGGTCTGCTCAGGATAATCTCTGCCGCTTTTTCATAAATAAGCGGAGAATTGTTTTTTGATGTTCGTAATTCAGTACAAGTGCATATAGCTTGAAAAAAACGGCTGATTTCGAGTCTTTTAAACGCTTCTTCCAGATAGCTTCGGTTGCTTGAAGTAGCAATTACCATTGGTATATGATTTTTATGCAACTCGATAATAAATTCTTTTGTCCCTGGCTTTAATGGTGCTTCGTTAATATAAAATTCCGATACGACTCCTTCAATTTCCTTCACGATAACATCCTCAGATTGGATTAGTCGATAAGCTTTTTTTAAATATGCCGCCGCTTCAGGAATCGACATGTTACTAAGAGTTTTATCCAAATCCGCCCGCGCTGCCAATTTCAAAGATTTCAGATACCGTCTGCCGGCATCATCCCAGACAGGCATTGAATCCAGTATTACCCCGTCCACATCAAAAATCATTCCCCGTATCATACTCTCTCCATTTCTCTAATATCTATAAGAAATAAAATTTCATCATATCAAAATTTTCGTTTTATATTCCGCTTTGCGTAATCCCTTTTGATTTTCTTTGCCGGATTCTATTCGTTTATCATCATTCCCTGACTGGTTTCGATTTCTGACATTATCTCATCCCCAAAACAATCCATATCATTTATAAACGTTCTCTTATTCAATAAGTACATAATGTTTTACGTTTTGCTCAACATATCTCTTTTAAATTATGAAACCTTTCTCCGTCCCCAGTTCCAGACGAGCCCTTTGGGATTCATTTGCGAAAGATGCTCTGATTGCGTTTTTTATCAGTTCTTTCTGCTCCTGCTCATTAAGCAGGAATGTTTTTACAATCAATTCCCATTCTTTACGCAGCGAAGTTCCGGATATTGCCGGATCATCTGTATTGATAGTAACACATACACCAGCCTCCATCAGTTTTCGAATCGGAAAATCGCTTATATCCGAAAATACGCCCGTGTTCAGATTGCTTGTAGGACAAAGTTCCAGCGTGATCTTTTTTTCTGCTAATATTTTTAGAAGCTGTTCATCTTCTGCAGCCCGTACTCCATGGCCGATTCGTCTGGCTCCAAAAGAAACAGCCTTCTCCACACTTTCAGGTCCTGCAGCTTCCCCTGCATGTATGGTATATGGAACGCCAAGTTTTTTTCCATAGTCAAAAAGCTTTTTAAAATTCCGCGTGGGATATAATCCTTCTGCTCCTGCCAGATCGAAAGCACATATTCCTTTCTTCTGATATTTTTTCGCAAGACGAATCGTTTCCATGTTTTCTACCTCATTATTCTGATCCCGCATGCAGCACACGATCAGATTCGCCATGAAATCTGATTGTGAGAGTCCTTCTAACGCCGCAAGAACGACCTCCTCCTGTGACAAACCTCTTTCCATACTTTTTTGGGGCGCAAATCGGATCTCTGCATATATAAGTCCCTGCGCTTTTAACTCCTCCTGCAGATTCCGAATTGCTCTTGTAATACCTTCCTTTGTCTGCAGAAGCGAACATGGAAATGCAAATTTTTTAAGAAATTCATTCAAATCGCGACAATTGGACGAAACCATGATTTTCTCTTCTATTTTTTTATCGCAGGAAGGTATTCTAATCCCCTGAAGATTTGCTAACTCACGAATATTATTCAGCGATAAAGCTCCGTCAAGGTGTATATGCAGATCTACGATACACATAATTCATCTCTCCTTTCACTTTCCCTGATTCTTTTGCCTGAATAGTCACTTCAATATGTTACATATATTATACTTGTTTTTTCTCTGAATCTAAACATCTGGAAGTCTCTTTATTCCATATAAAAATTTCTCTGTCCTGTCTTATTTATTCATAAAACAGCGTTTTACGGCAAGAATATCTCCACAGAAAAAGACCCGAGTAAAAACTCAGGCCTTTGAACAAACCATTATTCCCATCCGAGGAATTTTCTCTTTTCTTTAATATCAGCGACTATCTTTTTTCCAAGACGTACCGGATCTGTGTCTACATGCATAGTGGATCCCAGCAGATCCTTTGTTCCATACTTCATAAATTCTATGACATTTTTAGAACCATATATCTGCGCTTCAACACAATGATAAGAATTGATACCATTAAGTCTGAACCCAAGAGCGGCATCAATACCTTTTTCATTTCCCCATTCCGGAGACGAAAAAGCAAACGGCAGTTCATATAAATTTTTATTAAGTTCCTTTGCTATTCCGGCAAAAATACCTGTTGAACGGGTATTATCAATACATTCTCCCACATGCCAAACAGGTGGAAGATCCGGTTCCAGAAATCTTTTAAGGGTTTCACCGGCTTTATCTTTTCCTGATACCGCACAGTAACCCAGTTTCATAAGTGGAAACGAAGCACATCCATTTGAAATAATCAAAACATTATTTTTCAAAAGGACATCTGCAACGTCTACTATACATTTTTCATACAAAACTTTAGGGTTATTACATCCGACCATATTTACTATACCAAGGATCTGACCGCTTCTGATTGCTTCGGCCACGGGTTTCATGCTTCCAAAACGTTTGTGTATATATTCAACCGAAAAACCGACTTCCGCTTCAACTTCATACGGAGGAATGTAAACAGGGATGCCTTTTCTGGACTCAAAACTATCAATCGCTCTTCGGACTATCTTTTCAGCCAGTTTCCTTGTTTCTCCTATATTTGCATGATGATGATCGTATTCATAACGTTCCGCTCCTGGCAATCTGGCTGATTCACTTGTCGTGACGACCGTTGTTTTGAAGCAATTGGCAACTTCCATAATAGATGGAAAAACATCCTGTACATCCGCCACCCAAAGATCCAGCGCCCCCGTTCCAAGTACCAATTCTGCAGAAACAGCATTTGAAAGTGGAATAACTCCGCTATAACGATACATTGCTGACAGTCCCGAACAACATATTCCGTAAAATCTGATCCCCTTTGCACCTTTTGACTTTGCAAGTTCCACCAGTTCTTCTCTTTTTCCCGCTTTAACTATCTGACTTACAAGAAGCGGCAGATGTCCATGAACCGCAATGTTTACGTATCCTTTTTTTAACGCACCGATATTCACCTTTGATGTTACTCTGTCTCCCACGCCAAAAAGAGAATCTGTAGCGATAGATGCACCTACCACACCGGAGAATGTAAACGCCAGACCACATCGAAGAACCTGCTGCATTATAGATTTCCAATCTCCATCAGTTGCACATCCGGACTTATGATATGCTTCGAACACCTCATGATATGCACTGATTGGTAATATATCCAAGTTTTCCCATACTTTCTTTCTCTCTGGGAGCGCACAGGCATTTATGGTTTTATATTCATCCGGAACAGTTCTGGAAAGATCTTCCAGCAGTGTGTCCGCAAGATCTTTTGCTACATTTTTTAACTGACGGTTCTTTTCCTTTATGCCGAATGCTTTTGCTGTAGTTCTGATCTTCTGCTCTCCCAGTATCGGCACATCCAGTTTACCTTCAGCTGCCCACTTAAGGGCGAGCATTACCTCTCTCGCATGCATACCATGCTGCGCAGCTCCTGCGGCAGCATTTCTCAACAAGTTTCGTGCTACGATAAGATCTGCATCAGCGCCACAGACTCCCCGTGGAGATTTTGCTGTAATCCTGCATGGACCCATATTACAAATCTTACAACAGGTTCCTGCCAACCCAAAATTACATTGTGGTTTCTGCGCATCAAATCGATCAAAAGCCGTATCCAAACCCAGCTGTTCCATTCTCAATATCATTTCTTTGACTGCCGGATCCGGTGTTTGCTCGATAACTTCCTGCTTGGATGGGAATGTTTTTCTATACTCATTAACGGCATTCATATAGTCCTTGATAAACTCCGCCGGATCTTCGTCCGTATCCGCGCCATGCCCAGCTTTGGCAATCACTGTTGGAATACCATGCTCATCAAATCCTATAATATTCCTGTGTGTGTGAATATGCGCGGGAGCATGTCTGTCCCCTTTTTCATTTTCCTTTGAAAATTTCTTTTGTGTCACATGTTCTTTATTCTTGTCATTTATCATCATGAAGCTCCATTTCAAAACTTTATATATTAAAATATTATTTCAGATAATGTATTCTATATATTTATCAGTCTTCATATTAAAAATCTCAAACATCTTATCTCTTACTGCCAAAAAATCACCCCCTGTCCTGTCACGGTCTTTTCCAAGCGGAACTTTAACAATGCTTTTTATCCTTCCGGGGTCAGCCATCATAACCACAATTCTATCTGCCAGAAATACAGCCTCTTCTATATCATGTGTAACAAATATAATAGTCTTTTTTTCCTGATTCGATATCTTCAGTATATCCTCCTGGAGTTTCATTCTTGTAATTGCGTCAAGTGCGCCAAAAGGTTCATCCATGAATATTATTTCCGGATCTGCTGCAAGTCCTCTTGCAATAGATACTCGTTGCTGCTGTCCTCCGGATAATTGTTCGGGATATCGCTGCTCATATCCGGAAAGTCCTACCAGATTAATATACTTTTTTGAAATGCTTCTTCTCTCTTCTTTAGAAATCTTTTTTGATTCAAGCCCAAACTCAATATTTTTTAATACATTTCTCCATGGAAGAAGACCATAATTCTGAAATATAGTTATATATTGTATAGATGGTTTAGATACTTCTTTTCCATTTATCTTAATACTTCCGCTGTTTAATGAACTAAACCCGGCAAGTGCATTAAGAAGAGTACTCTTTCCACATCCTGATGGTCCTAACAGACAAATAAACTCTCCTTTCTCGATCTCCAGCGACACATGATCAAGCACAGTTATCTCTTTTCCCTCCTGCACAAAGGTTTTACATGCGTCTTTTACTTCAATATACATTCGCTTTCACCTCCTGCAACAGTGAGATTTTTTTCTATGATTTTCAGAATTTCATCCAGCATTATACCGATGACCCCAATAACCAGTATCGTTGCAAGGAGCACATCGGCCCTTAAATTATTGCGGGCATCTATTATTTGGTATCCGAGTCCTGACTGAGAGCCAACCATTTCCCCCGCGACCAAAAATATCCATGCGCTTCCTAATGCCAAATGTATCCCATTTGCAATCTGCGGAAATGCGGCCGGTAAAATCACCTTCCATGTGAGCTGTGGCTGCCTGACCGCAAAGTTTCTTGAAACCTTCAGATACACCGGATCAATATTTCCAACCGCAGAAACCGTTGATAATAGTACCGGGAAAAACGCTGCTATAAAGATAATTACAATAGCAGGAACGTCTCCAATTCCAAACAATAAAACTATAAAAGGCATCCATGCAGTCGGGGAAATCGGACGTATCAGCTGAATTGCCGGATTAATATATTGGAACAACTGCGGAAGCTGACCCAGTATCATTCCCAGAACTACTGCAGAAAGAACAGCTATTGTATATCCGATCAGAAATCTATATAAACTGGTTAGAATATTTTTTAATAATATTCCTTCCTCTATCATTTCTGATAAGGCTCTTAATGCCATCACCGGAGACGGGAAAAGCATTTTATCATAGCTGCTGAAAGCAAAGAATACTTGCCATACCAGAATCAATACTGCAACAGAAACTAAAATGTTTCTGATGGACTTTATTTTTTTCATAGAATTATTCTCCTAAAAATCATTTTTAACAAATTCCTCATATGTAGGTGGATTATCAGAAATATCATAATTGATTACCTTTTCCACTAAAGTATTATAAATATCTTCTGTAAAATTCAAATTGTCAAAAGAAATCCACTCCAATGACTTTTCAAGAACCTCTTCTGATTGTGAAAAATATTCTTCTGATACTCTCAGCGCTTCTTCTTGATTTAAATTATTTCCGGCATCTTTATATTTCTCAACAAAATACTTTGCGTCTTCAGGTCTGTTCTTGATAAATCTATCTGTTAACACAAGACCGCAGCATACAGAATCCTTCCAAAGTTCATCTGATGTGTATAATACCTTTCCTGCATTAAGAGAAACTCCCATCGCTCCAAACGGCTCTGCCACACAGTATCCGTCAATTGTCCCGGCCGCAAGTGCTGAAGGCATTTCTGTAGGAGCAAGTTCTGTAACCGTGATATCAGAAATAGTCAGACCTGCTTTTGCAAGAGTTTCATTCAACAAAATATTGTGTGATGATTGTCTGTGTGGAATCGCAAATGTCTTTCCTTTTAAATCTGCTTCATTATTAATGTCATTGGAAACAATGACAACATTCCCTTCTCTATGACCCAATGCAACCGCTTTAAGTCCAATTCCTTCAGATTTAGCTTTCATTGCCAACTCTATAAGCACAGATGCTCCATCCACTTTTTCAGTATTAAGTGCATCTAAAAGCTCTGGCCATGAACCGTACTTCACTAACTCTATCTTCGTTCCGTCTTTCTCTTCCATTTTCTCCGCCTCCTCAAGAAGAGGAAGAGAATGTGTTATCGGTAAATATGCTATTTTAATAGTTTCATCTCTTTTCTCCATACTCTCTATACTTTTGCCACATCCGGTGATAAACGATAAGACCATAAGAAAAATAAGCGCCATTGCACGAATTTTGTATTTCATAGTTCTCTATTTTCCTCCAATTTTCAAATCTGGATTTTACTTTATTTGCATAAAAAAAGCCTGGAAATTACAAACTCCCAGGCATTGGCTTTCCCTTGATGAGAATCATCTATCCGGCGCATGACAAACAAACCATACACCCAGCCATATTTCCTGCCTGGGAGAACGGCATTCGACATATATTCGCTATGAATTTCAGAACAAATTCTTTCATTTTCTCGTATCCCCTTACTGGTTTCTAATGCGTCATATAATAAACCTATTTACCTATCGTGTCAATAGGTTTATTCTGTGATTTATTCTATTATTTATCATTTTAAATAACAGAAAACCGGCAGCCAATATTATCTGCTGCCGGTCAACTCTCATTTTACTATTTATAAACTTATTATACACAAGATGTACACGAACATCTTGCCTTTTCCAGTCTATTTACCAACTTATAAGGCTGATCTCATATGATGTCGCAAAGCATCCATTACACTGTTCATATGATAGCGAATAAGAAATAATTGGTTAGAGTATTCAGGATAATCATTTCTAGCTTTTTTTATCAAGGGATACACATATTTCTGTGTCTCTTTGATATATTTTGCCATTCTCTCATCCGTAAAACTGGTGGCCATACTTGAAATATTATTACAACGATCTAATATTTTCACCATCATTGCGATCCTGTTGCCGGATATCCCTTCATAATAAGCGCGTACATCTTTTTCAGATTTGTCAAAACATTCTCCCTTTGTAAGAAGTTTTACTGCTTCTTTTGCCTTCTCAGATACTGGGAGTTCTGCCGTTTTTATACCGCAGTCTTCACAAACATCATGAAGGAGACATGTCGAAAGCAGATCATCTTCTTCCATGCCAAGTGCAAGTGCATGGCAGGTAAGAAGCAACGGATGATATATATAAGGTACCATCTCCTTGCTGTGTCCCTGTTTTCGAAACTGTCCCTCATGTTTCTCTTTTGCAAATGCCAGCGCTTTTTTTGTCTGATATAGGTGTTTTGCTATACAATATGCCCCTATATATGTTGCCATTCGGTTCTCACTAAACAATCTGTCTGAAAGGTTCGACGTGATTTCCAGGATTTCTTTTGCAGGCATTTTCCCTGCAAGTATCCAATCCGCAGTTACTCCATAAAGATCTGCAATTTCCGGGATTTTTTTTATATCAGGCAGGGAAATACCGCTCTCCCATGAACTTACTGTCTTCTCTGTAATAAACAATTTCTCGGCTGCCTGCGCCTGAGTATAACCCGAATTCTTTCTGGCCTCCATAAGACGAAATGTCATATTCTGCATTCAACCATGCCTCCGCACTTTCATCACTATTTTATAATCACCACGAAATAATTATTTTAAGAACATTCATGTTTCTCGATCTCTTTGCCTGCCTCTCTTATTAATTCAGTGTATTTCTTCTTGACATTCTCCGGGCCGATCAACCATACCTCTCCCGTATGCTCAAACAGCCACCCAAAAAGCTGTCTGCTTACAGATGATATTACCTTTGTTTTAAAGAACTGTTCATCTATTACTTCTATATCAAAATGCGTCCCAAAACGGTCAATCAATTTGTTCATCAAATAATTAGGACACAAAAGTTCTATTCTTTGAACTACTCCATTAAATATCTGTGGATGTTTATTCATATAATGTGCGAGATTAAACGATTTCGGATATGGGGCACAATCTTCATCCATGATTTCCGGAAGATACATTCTATCGACGCGATACGAAATTACTTTATTTCGTTTTTCTGAAAAACCAAGCATATAGTATCTGTCCTCATACCAGATAAGTGAATATGGTGAAAATATGTATTCTTCGCCGTCATTTTTTTTGACACGTTCTTTTTTTAGATCATACTCGCAATACTGGAATCGTATTTTTTTATTAGAATCTATCGCCTGATTAATAGTATCGATAATATAAAAAATCTGAGGATTCTCGGCTTTATTCCGACCTGCTGTTATAACATGATCTTTCAACTTCTCAGCATCATATTTCCCGGCAAGCATTGTGATTTTTCGGACTAATTCTTCGCTTTTCGATGTATTGATAAACTGTGAGGAACAAACTGCATCGATCAAAATTTTTATTTCAGCAAGTTCAAGCGGTCTGCTTCCGTAATAATAAAACTTGGCATTTTTTTTGCCATCTATGTCAATAATATCAATACCTAATTCATTCATGGTATGAATATCTTGCGTTACAGTATTTCTGTTTCCTTCAATGCCTTCTGTCTTAAGAAGGTTCAACATCTGACTCATAGATACAGGATGTTCTTCATCCGTATTATTAAACAGGTAAGAAAGCAGAAATAACAACCGACGACGATTATTATCATTTTTTCCTGTTTTTAATCTACCCATAATTTCTCTTTCTATTATTAATTATACTATATCTTATTTACTCGCAGAAATAATACTTTACGTTTTAATTATTTTTTATAAATCAGAGAAACTAACAGCCATGTGTCTTGCTTTCACATGGCTGCCGAGTACGTCCTGATGCTTCTTGGTGTCGTTATATTACATATTTTCTAATTTATTCTGTTTTTTACCTACAATTTTATGCCCGGAATAAAAAGACATAAGCATGCATCCAAGAGTACTTAATGCCCAAAACTTATGTACTTCTTTGGATGTCATTTTATATCCGCTCACAATACACATGATCAGGCATATCAAAGCTCCTGTTCCCCAATATCTATGATCTTTCATTTTTCACTCCTCCTCAAAATAAGTATCGTTCTCCGGACAGAGTGAATTTTATTCAGTTTCTCCATACCGGCGCCTGTGCCGAAAATATACTCCGGCAGTTTTTGTTTCTTTCCCATTTTTCACTCCTTCTTTCTTAATTAATTATTGGTTCTGAAATGATCGAGAAATACTTCAGCAGAAAGTGGTGCCCCCAGTCTGCCACAGTAACAATACGACTCCCTTGACTACATAAATACTTTTTTACAGTTTTAAATTTAAAATGGCGGATATACCATATAGGTATATCCGCCAAAGAATCACTTACTATGTAATCTGAGATTTACCTACGTTGGCATTATCCAAATCAGGTCATAGGTCGAAACGTCATTAGTTTCCTCTCAGCCCCTGACAGAGCTCCCCGTTGTTTTTATCATTATAACTCTAAAGAAAAATAAAATAAAGCTATTTTATATCATTTCTTATCTCTTTAAAGTTTTTTCTTATCTTTTATTACTTCGTATCCAAATTTTCTGCTTTTCCGCCATTCTGATCAATTCATCTCTGAAATCCGGATGTGCCAGTGAAATCATCATTTCTGCTCTTTCCCATGTACTTCTGCCTTCAAGATTGACTATTCCGTACTCTGTCGCAATATAATAGGACTGGCTCCGCGGTGTTGTAATGATATCTCCTGCAAAATGAGGAACTATATTAGAATGAACAACTCCATATCTGTCTGTATGCGTAGACTTCATACATACAAACGCTTTTCCTCCGGCACTGTCCGATGCACCTGTAACATAATCCAGCTGTCCTCCGGTCCCGCTGATATGACGAAGTCCTGAACTCTCCGCGCTTATCTGACCATATAGATCTACAGCAATGCAGCTGTTTACTGATATCATATTATCAATCTGCGCAATGACATATGGTGAATTAACATATTCAAGTGGACAAGTCACAACACCTGGATTTTCATCCACCCATTCATTAAAACGCTTTGTCCCAAATGCAAAGCCTGCTACGCCTTTTCCTCTCCATATTTTCTTTTTTGAGTTTGTCAGTTTTCCTGCTTCAAAAAGATCCACATATGCATCTGATGCCAATTCCGTATGCATGCCCAGATCTTTCACATCCGACTGTGAAAGCAGCTTTCCTATTGCGCTGGGAAGAGAACCTACTCCAAGCTGCAACGTAGCACCAGACGGAATTTTCGGGATGATATATTGAGCTATCTCAATTTCCTTTCTTGTAGGAACCGCCTCAGGTAGGACCGGAAGTTCCGAATGTTCTCCTTCTACAATATAGTCTACCTCACTGATATGTATGCTTTCATCAAATCCACCATATATCTTTGGCAGCTTATCATTTATTTCAAGAATAACTACATCAGCATTGTTAAGAATTCCCTTTGCTGTACCGGTAGAACTTGACAAATTAAAGTAACCATGGTTATCCATTGGTGTCACACACATCATTGCTACGTTTACTGTCAGAAAATGTTTATAATAAGGAACTACATTTCTAAAAATCATCGGAATGTAATTACATAGTCCTCTGTCACAAAGTTTTCTCTCATATGCAGAGCAATGCCAGCTGTTATATATAAAATGTTCTCTTTCCGGATCACATTCTACTGTTTTTATCGGCCCAAAAATCAAATTCCCTCTGATTTTTACATCGCACAGTTCTTCTTTCCTTTTAGCAAGCGCTTCATCCAGCAATGTGGGAAATCCTAATGCCACAGAAAAATCAATCCAATCTCCGCTCTTAATTATTGAAACGGCCTCCTCCGGCGTTCTCAGTTTCTTTTGATACTCGCTCTTAAACATACTTCCCCTCAACTCCTTCAAGCATCAGACTATACCCGATATTTTCATCAAAATAATTCTATAATATATTTCCTTTATTATCTCTTATTACTTCTTATCCATATTTTTTGCTTTTCCGCCATTTTAATCAAATCATCTCTGAAATTCGGATGTGCCAGCGAAATCAGCATTTCTGCTCTCTCCCATGTACTTCTTCCTTCCAGATTTGCCATGCCGAATTCCGTCGCAATATAATAGGACTGGCTTCTTGGTGTTGTAATAATATCTCCCTCAAAATGTGGCAAAATATTCGAATGCACAATACCCATTTTATCCGTATAAGTTGATTTGAGACAAATGAAAGATTTCCCTCCGGCACTGTCCGAAGCTCCTGTAACATAATCCAACTGACCTCCGGTTCCGCTTATATGTCGTAATCCTGCACTCTCTGCATTGACCTGCCCATACAGGTCTACAGTTATACAACTGTTGACCGAGATCATGTTATCATTTTGAGAAATTATATGCGGGGAATTTACATATTCCAGAGGGCAGGCCACAACTCCGGGATTTTCATTTATCCACTCATAAAATCGATTTGTTCCAAATCCTATGCCTGTCACACCTTTTCCTCTCCAGAAATTTTTTTTAGAATTAGTAAGTTTTCCTTTTTCAAACAGATCCACATATGCATCTGATGCAAGCTCTGTATGCATTCCCAGATCTTTTACATCTGACTCCGCAAGAAATTTACCGATGACAGATGGAAGTGCTCCAATACCAAGCTGCAGTGTAGCTCCGGATGGTATTTCCGGGATAATGTATTTTGCGATAGCTATATCTTCTTTTGTCGGCTCTGCCTGCCTGATCTGAGGAAGTTCCGGATGTTCTCCTTCTACAATGTAGTCAACTTCACTGATATGAATACTCTCATCAAATCCTCCATATATTTTTGGCAGCTTGTCATTAATTTCAAGAATCACAATATTAGCATTGTCTAGAATTCCTTTTGCTGTACCGGTAGAACTGGAAAGATTGAAATAGCCGTGTTTATCCATGGGTGTCACACACATCATTGCAACATTTACTGTCAAAAAATATCTGTAGTACGGAACTACATTTCTGAATATCATTGGAATATAGTTACAAAGACCTTTATCGCATAGCTTTCTTTCATATGGAGAGCAATGCCAGGTATTATATATAAAATGCTTCCTTTCCGGATCACATTCCACTGCTCTTATCGGTCCAAAAATCAGATTTCCTCTGATTTTCACATCGCACAACTCATCCCTTCTCTTTGCGAGGGCTTCGTCCAATAAGGTTGGAAATCCTAACGATACAGAATAATCGATCCAATCACCGCTTTGAATAACAGAAACTGCCTGCTCCGGTGTCCGAAGTTTTTGTCTGTATTCATTTGAAAACATAATTTTTACCCTCTTTCCCACAGACGCTTCCTGATATCATACTCAATTTTTCAAACCAAATTAATGAAATACTGTCTGATCTTTTCCTTCACTAATTATATTACATTTTTCTATTCATATCATTAAGGATTTACTCTGTAAAAGATTTCCTGAAATAATAATGTACTAAAAAAATAATACATTTCTATCTCCACACAAAAACACCCTCTTTCCGAAAACCTGTCTGTTCTGATTTAACGCAAAGAAGGTGTTAATATCTATATTTCTTTCATGTTTTTTTTACTAATTCGTCCATTACCTGTTCCTTTGCAGGAATTGATGGTGCCGCACCGGACTTTGTAACGGCAATCGCAGAAGCCATAGATGCAATCCGGAGCGCTTCTTCAGGTGTTTTTTTCATTGCAATATTCGCTATGAAATATCCGAGAAAAGTGTCTCCTGCTGCAGTTGTATCAACCGCATGCACAGGAAAAATCGGATGACGAACCTTTTTTTCAGAATCCGCATAAATGGATCCTTTTGAACCAAGTGTAAGAACGATTCTGATTCCGGGAAACCTTTTCTGTAATGCATCTATCAACATGTCTCCGTCTTCTGTATTTAATTCTGTTAACTGACCTGCCTCAATTTCATTTAAAATAATATAATCAACCTCTTTGAAATCAAGATTGATCATCACCTCATCCATCGGAGATGGATTTAAAAAAACGCTCATCCCTTTTTCATGCGCTTTATGTATCAACTCTTCAACATGAGAAATTTCATTTTGACATACCAGAATATCTCCTTCTCCAAATTTCATTAATACTTCTTCAATATCTTCTAGTGTAATATTACGGTTTGCTCCGCCATACAAAATAATACAGTTATCACCATCCGCTTCATTCTGAATAATTGCATTTCCGGAGGAATCCTTATCAGAAATCCTAACGTTGCTTACGTCCACATCTGCTTCTCTTAAGACATCCAGAAGAAACATTCCTTCATTGCCGATTTTTCCTGCATGATAAGGACGAATTCCGGCTTTTCCAAGCGCAACCGACTGGTTTAATCCCTTTCCTCCACTATAAATATTAAGTTCTTTGGAAGATATTGTTTCTCCCCTTCTGCAAATATGATCTACACTATATACATAGTCTATATTCAAAGAGCCAAAATTAAGTACTTTCATGGCGCCGCCTCCTCTGTAATGTATTGTATCTGACCACTCCTTAAAGAAAACACTTCCAGACAACCTCCCCCAGATCGTCCATTCTAATGGATTTATCTTTATGGCGACTTTGCCTGGTTTCTTGTCTGCAGTACAACAGTATCTGAAATCTTCATTAACATATTTAAACATTGGCTGTGCCGCATATAATTCATGCCGCATATCATCTACGTAGTTTACCGGCTTATTTAGTAGTTTTTTTCATAAGCATCCCTTCTGAATAATAATACATGCATAAAATGCATTCTCTGTTGTTGAAACAACTGCATATGCATCCTTGGCTGCTTCATAAAACTTAAAACGATCCATGTAAATTACTGCTTTTTCCCCTCTGTCATCATTTTTAGCAATGATAGATTTAAATTCATCCCATACCGGTGTCCCCAGATCCTTATCCTTTTCAGATTTATCCATAATTATAACTGGTTTTTCCACAAACGTATCTAACGGAAACAGATTGAGTATGGCTTCTAACATGTCTGTCGCACGATGACCATCACATCTGATATTTATATGATTCTTTGCATCTGCTATTGATTTCGCGGGGAAATTTTTGTCCCCGATTACGAGACGATCACCATGTCCCATCTCATGAAGTACTTTTAACAATTCAGGCGAAATAATATCCGGGATTCCTTTTAACATTATTATACCTCCTGTTCTTTATTATATGAAATATGTCTTCTCTGGTCATTTTTACAACGGTCTGCCTCCCCTGCTTATTCCCAGTTTCTTACGGATAGCAATAAGCTCATCGATTTGAGTATCTGTAAAACAATTTACATCATCCCCAAAATACAGCCTGGATTTAAGTATTATTTCCGCATAATATTCCAGCGATTCCATCTTCATATATGCATCCTGAAGACCATATGCACTCCATGTTAAGGCACCATGGTTTCCCAAAAGAACAGCATTATAATCTTTGATATATGGAGTTATAGAATCCGGAACATCAGTTGTACCCGGAATAACGATTTTTGCGCATGGGACAACTCCCAACTGTACAATACCTTCTGCAAGTATTCTGCTTTCTATGGGCTTATTTGCAATTGCAAAGAGTGTTGCATATGTAGAATGGGCATGCAAAACAGCATTTACAGTCGAATCTTCTTGATATACCCGCATATGCATCTTTACTTCACTTGATGGTTTGTGATCACCTTCAAGTATTTCACCATCCAAATTCATTTTGACCATCATGCTTTCATTCATAAACCCTTTACTTACCCCTGTCGGCGTAGTCCAAAATGTATTTTCTGTCACTTTACAGCTTATATTGCCATCGTTAGATACTACATATTTTCTGTCGTACATCCTGCGCCCAATTTCAATAATCATTTTTTTTGCTTCTTCATCACTTGGATAAACAAACTGATTAATGTTCATATCTATTCATATACCTCTTTTCTGTTTATCTGATTCCAAGTTTATAAAATGCCTCATCATACGGCGGATAACATATCCCCCTTTCAGTGATTATACCGGTGATCAATCTATGATCCGTAACATCAAATGCCGGATTGAATGACGCATCAGCATCCTCCGGAGCCATCGGCTCTTTGTACCACATGCTTTTAATTTCGTTCGAATCACGCATTTCAATCGGGATATCATCACCCTTTTCAGTGGCCATATCAATTGTAGAACTTGGGGCACATACGTAAAATGGAATATTATAATGTCTGGCAATGATTGCAAGTCCTGATGTTCCAATTTTATTAGCTGCATCTCCATTTGCCGCAACACGATCGCATCCTACAAAAACAACTTTAATGCGTCCGCTTTTCATTAGCGCAGATGCCATATTATCACACTGCACCGATGTTGTAATTCCAGCGTTAACCAGCTCAAACGAAGTCAGCCTTGCTCCCTGAAGAAGCGGCCGCGTTTCATCGCAATATACATGCATATCTTTACCTTTCCATCCCTTCTCAAGAGCAATATACATAGGCGCAGTAGCTGTACCATACTGAGCGGTTGCAAGTGTACCCGCATTACAATGCGTCATGATACCAATTTCTTGACCATTTTCTTTCAACCTTTCCAGAATACAGAAACCTATCTCTCCTATATTTCGACTGATTTGAACATCTTCATCACGAATTTTCTCTGCTTCCGCATAAAGAATTTCTTTTATCTCCGCGACAGTTTGATCCTTATTTGAAACCACAGCATCTTCCATTCTGTTTAACGCCCAGAACAGATTTACTGCTGTTGGTCTGGAACTTGCCAGATAATCCTTCAGAGTTATAAAAGACTCGTAAAATTTATTAAAATCCGTATCCTGAAAATCCTTAGCAATTACTGCAATTCCATAAGCTGCGAATACCCCGATTGCAGGAGCTCCTCTTACCCTGAGTTTTTTGATTGCTTCCCACATATCTTCTTTTGTATTGATCTTTATTCTTTTAATTGTTCCCGGAAGAAGTGTCTGGTCAATAATATCAACGCTCTTTCTTCCCGGTCCCCATTTGACAGTAATAACTTTTTCGAAAAAATCATCCAGCTTCGAATTCATGGTATGCCTCCTGTGTCATCTGGAAATACCGGATACTCTATTCGATAAAAATTTCCTTATTCTTTTATTTAAATCGTTTCAAGCGCTCTCTCTTTTGCTTCTGTTACAGCATCAACAAAATCCTGCCCACTGCAAAATCTCCTCTGATTTAATATATAGTCTTTACCTGCGAAAATATTAATTCTCTCTGCAAGAAGCCTTTTCTTTTCGTTCTTGATACTTGTTATATCTGCAACGTTTGCCATTCCAACAGTACGCCTGTGAAGTTCTGTTCCTGCATAGCCGGCAGTATCCTTAAGAATGCTACTCAAAAAAAACTCTTTAAATCCCGGAATTTTAGCCATTGGTTCAGTAACTTTCTCATCATATAATCTATTAAATTTTTCAATAAATAGATCCATGGTCTTTCGTATCGTCTCAAGACACCATATACAAAATGCTTCATCATCCGTAGATAGCCCGTTGCCATATGCAAATATTATATTCGCCACAACATTTCCTATGTCATACCCCATCGGTGCAAAAGTGCCGAATTCACAATCAAACACCTTTATTTTATCAGGTTTTATGAATATAGATCCGGTATGCAGATCTCCATGCAGTAAAGCCTGAGCATTTGTCATAAAATTAAATTTTAATTTTGAAACTTCAAGATGAAGATTTTCATCATTATATAGTTCCTGTTCTATAAACCTTCGGTTTGGTTCAAAAACATTATTTCGTGCAGCTCCCAGATACGGCTCCATCAAAACCAGCTTTTCAGTAATGTCATCCAGATCAGGAGTTATAAATTTTCTTGTAAGTTCTTTTTTTTCTTTATGATTCATTACAACATCACTGGAAAGGAGCAGCGTATTTACCATAAATGTAGAAATATCTTCTGCAAACTCAGGAAATATTTTATGTTTCAACATCGCATCACGCATAACTTCAAAATCACTGCAGTCTTCCATGCCGCATGCGCTCATTGTCACGTCAAAGAAAAAAACATGTGGAACCATTCCAGGTGCTAATTTCTCCTCAAGTAATAGTATTTCTGATTCCTGTCTGTTCCGATCAAGACTGGCTGTCATATCTGCCGAAATTCTGGTCTGATGTCCGGCTTGTTTGATGTATATACAATGTCCTTTTCCATCTGCCACACGACAGACATGATTTAAATTTCCGTGTTCTTCCGGGATTTTTGCTGTCATAGTTTCCTCATCCCAGTTGATTTCTTTTCTGGTTTTTAATAGTGTATACTCAATGACGATCTTCTCTGTTTCTTTCGGTTTTGACTCATCGATCATCAAAAAATATTTTGAAAAATCTGACATCTTAATATTCCTCCCAATACGAAATGAAAATTAAAGCCTTAAACAATGCATCACTCTTCTTTCTTTGAAGCATATGCCGCAATCAGAGCGAGAGCAAGAACCGCCCCTTTAACTGCAGGCAAAACATAATATGGAACAGCCAAAATAGTAAGGCCATTCTCCAATGTGGAAACCAGAGCCGAGCCAACCAATGTACCAATCGCGTTTACTTTTCCTGCTCCTCCAACAGTTCGTCCTACGAATACAGCTGCCAGAGATGGCATCAGATAGTTATCACAACACATTACCTGGGCTGAACTGCCTCTGGAAGATACCAGAATGCCGCCGATTGCAATGAATACGGCTGTTATCATACCTGCAAGATACCGATATTTTTTTACATTTATCCCTGAAAGCTTTGCCGCTTGTCTGTTTCCGCCCATCGCATATAAAAATCTTCCATGCTTTGTATAATTCAGAAACACATGCGCTACAGCTACACAGACAAACATAATGATAATGATCCATGGCGCCCGACCGATTGCCGAAAAATCACTGCCAAGTATTGTTCTGGCCGGATCAGAACCCCAGGAAGTTTTCATTCCGGTAGATACAGCGCCTCCTCCTATATACCATTGTCCAAGGCCCTGATGAACGAACATCAATGCACAGGTGGCCAGCATATCCGGAATTTTACAAACCAGAATAAGAAACATTGTCATCTGGTACATTACCAGTGTGACAATAATACAAAATACAACTGATCCAAATGTATTAAATCCAAACCAAAGATAGCCGGAAACAAATGCATATGCAGAACAACTTGCAAGCGTAGCCGCAGACATATCGAATCCGTCTGGCGCCATCGTTACAGTCGCTGCTATACCAAATACAGTATTGATTGCCATTGCCCGCATGATATTTATCATATTGCTTCCTGATGCGAATGATTTTCCACTGATTGCAGAAAAAGCCACAAAACAAAGCAGTAATGCAATCACTGCTGCCCAGTCAATTAATACCTTTCCAATATTAGAATCCTTTTTTATTGCTACAGACTGTGCCTTCATTGAAAATCTCCTCCAGTATCTTTTTTTCTTTTTAACCTTTTCTTAATCTCTGTTCTTTGCCGCCAACAGAAAAGTTCATCACTCTATCATCTGTCGCTTCTATCGTTTCCATTTCTGCCACGATATGTCCGTTGTACATTACGTATATTCTGTCTGTCAGAGATAATAATTCGGAGTTCTCGCAAGAAGCATATATAACTCCTTTCCCCTGCTTGGCAATGTTATTAATCAATCTGAAAATATCATGTTTTGCTCCGACATCAACGCCTTTAGTCGGTTCATCAAACATATATACTTCGCAATCTGCCGCCAGCCACTTTCCTACTGCAACTTTCTGTTGATTTCCTCCAGAAAGATTTACCACTTTTTGTTTTACAGATGGCGTCTTTATTCCAAGGTCTCTTACGTATTGATCCGCATTCTGTTTAACTTTTTTATTATTAATAAAAGATGCTGTGCAGAATTCACTCAGGTTAGCTGCAGAAAGATTAAAAGAAACACTTTCATTTACAAGGACGCCCTCCTTACGCCTTTCCTCCGGCACAAGTGCAATTCCCTCTTTAACAGCCTGTGAAGGATTTTTCAACGCAAGTTCTTTTCCATTCAAAATAATCTTCCCGCCTGTTTTTCTATATGCGCCAAAAATCGTTTTTAAAAGTTCTGATTTTCCTGCTCCTACCAGGCCTGCGATACCTACTATCTCTCCTTTTCTGACATGCAGGGATACATCATTTATCTTTCCGTCTGCTCCTGATAAATTCTCAACATTAAGTATATCGCCGCTTATTTTGCAGCTTTCCTTTGGAAAACTTGCTTCAAAAGATCTTCCCAGCATTTTTTCTACAATTTCATTAGTCGTTGTAGCTGGTGTAATCGGTTTATTATCGACTATCCTTCCATTTCTCATAACAGTATAGTTTTCACAAATTCTAAGAATTTCGTCCAGACGATGAGAAATAAATATGATTGCAATGTTTTCTGTGTCTCTGAGCCGCTGTACAATTTTAAAAAGTTCTTCTGTCTCTGCTGTACTCAATGGTGCTGTAGGTTCGTCTAGGACCAGAAAATCACAGTCCATTCGAACCGCCCGGGCAATTAATACCATTTGTTTTTGCGCCAGTGTAAGATTCTGTATAAGAGTCTTTACATTGATTCCCGTTATATGAAGCCTTTCAAGTGCTTTTTTAGCCTCATCACGAACATATCTCCAGGGCATTCCGAGTCCCTTGTTCATGACCAGTTCATTTATCATTATATTTTCAGCAACTGAAAGATTTGGAACCAAAGCAGTATCCACTTCCTGATATACTATCTGGATTCCCAGCTTTTTAGCATCCACAGGATTTCGTATATCTTTTATTTCATCATTAATCAAAATATTTCCTGTATAAGAAGGATTAGCACCTGCCAGAACCTTCATCAATGTTGATTTTCCCGCTCCGTTTGCGCCAGCCACTGCTCTTATCTCTCCTGTAGATACTTTGAAATTGACATTATCCAGTGCTTTTACACCAGGAAATTCAATTGAAACATTCTTGGTCTCTAATGTTATTTTTCTCATATTTGCTCACTTTCCTGTCTTTATTAATAAACAGAAAGAGCGCCGAACAAATCCGACGCCCTTTAAAATCAAATAATCCTGCAACAGTTAATGGAGTAAATCCTTTGGCATCCAATCTGTTTCAGATAAATAATCAAGATTACCATATGTTTCCCCGGCAATTTCACCAAGATTTTCCACAGTAGAATCAGGTGTCAGCTTTTCGGCTTCAATAGCAGATCCGGGAACTTCGACAACATCCACACCTTTGGATCCATCTGCAGGGTTGTAGATATCAGCATAATCATCTGCCATCTCAAGAAACAGGATACGCATCGCGATCTCTCCGTTTAATGTCCAGTCTGTAGTTCCGGCCGCTGTCCATATTTCCGGATGTGTCTGCATATTCGTAACGTCAACGTTATCGATATCTACAGAGGCCATAGGAAGTGCTTCTCCATTGTTTCCATTCATGTTATCATTTTCCATGATCGCATTGTATACTCCCTGACCATATAAATCGTAGTAAGCTATGATTCCATCAACATCTTCTCTCTTTACGGTCTGAAGATAGGCTGCAGTTACTGTATTAGCCGAATCAACCGAATCTTCAAGAGGCTGAACCTCTCCAACTGTCTCGATTTTTCCTTCATCTTCATATTCCTTCCAACCGACCTCACGCCTGTCAAATGGACTGTTATAATTCGGTCCTCTCCATACCTTGATAAGACGAACAGGGCCTTCTTCTCCTCGTTCTTCTTTATCAGCAATCATTTTATCCAGGAGAACTGTCACAAGAGAACTATCCTGCTGAAACATCTGTGTAACCCCTTCGATTTTTTTATATTCACCATCGCTGTAAAACTGTGTATCGAAAGTTACAATGCTCATATCCGGATATTTTTCATGAACCTGACTAAGGAATTCATATGATCCATCCTGATTTCCATGACTGACAAGGATTCCATCATATCCTGCCTGTGCACAGGTATTTATCGTATCCTGCCACTTATTAAAATCTCCATCACAGAAGAAGAAATCATAATCCACACCTAACTTCTCACATAAATCCTGCCCGGAATCTTTCCACATCTGAAAAATCGTAGCTGATGGAAGCAACATCACATATGCAACCTTTTTTCCTGCCACCGGATTATCTAAATTTACAGATATATCTGATGTTTCTACTGTTGATTCAGAATTTCCAGATAAAGATGACTTAGATGAATTTCCACATGCACCAAGACCAAATATCATTGATGTCATTAACGCTATAGCCAAGATTCTTTTTAATTTCATAAAGTCCTCCTTTCCTTAAGATTGTTTCTATATAGCAAACAATCACTACTAAACATTATCTTTTAAATATCCTTTTCTTTAGTAAAACTATATTTGTATTTTAGTTTATTGTCAACGCATATTAATCACTATTTACTATTCTGACATTGTTTAGTTGTCCTTTTTGTGCAATATTTCCACATATATTTTTTTACATTTTTATTTCGTATCAACTTTAATCTGTAATCGTATCCGTGTTATTAATTCTAACTATCTATTTCAAAAAAGGTGATCATATTTGTTTGTTTATATTATTTTTAGTTATTTTTGTTTATTATTCAGTAAGAATTTACTACGCTTAATTAATAAACAGGAAAAATATCGCATCACCTGTTTCACTCCAAGGAAAAACATTCGTTTTTACCTGGAATATATCATCATCTCTGTACATAAGAAAAACCGCAGAAAATATTCTGCGGTTTTTTAACAATATGAACTGTTTCAGATTATTATCCGACCCGATTGGATAAAGACTCTGTATTTTCTTTTTTTATCATACTCTTGCGTTCAATCAGTTCCCCAACATATGCAGTTTTTGCCGGCGTTGCTGATGGATCTCTGACAATATGTAAAAGCTGACGGACAGCTTGACGTCCTATTGTCTGTCTCTGCACTCTTACCGTTGTCAATGGAGGAGCACTAACTGCAGAAAAAGGAACATCATCAAATCCTATGATAGCAACATCGTCAGGAATATGATAACCGTTCTCCTGAAGCGCTCGAATAGCTCCTACAGCAATAGTATCATTATCGGCAAAAAAACATTCCGGAAGTTGTAGATTTTCCACTTCTTTTAATTGCCGTGAAAGATCTGAATATGCACCCAGCATGGTAGGACCTATCTCAAATATCCCATTCTTTGACAATTTCAGGCCGAGAAACTCCGAATATTTTTTTAAAGCCTCTGCTCTTGCGGCAAGATTTTCTGAAAAATAAGAGCTCTTAAAATAACCTATTGACCTGTAACCGCATTTTTTGCAGTATTTCAATGCAGTATATACATTTTCGGCATTATCAATACCAACGCAGCTGTAACTTGTACCTGGCATCATATTATCCACAACAACAAATGGAACCGGAATTTCACTTAATGTTTCATACATTGATCTCGGCAGTTCCGATGCAATCACTATTGCTCCACATGCTTTAGAAAAATCGACTTCCCTAATTGCCTGACCAGCATCTCCTTTTATTTGTGCAATAATCATTTTATATTCATTCTTTTTGCACTGCTCTCCCATTGCGTCAATGATTGCAGAAATAAATCCTTCATTTTCCTCTGTAAAAACACCACTGCTGACATACTTCAGGCAAATCACTTTTCGATAAGTTGATCGCGCTCGCTGTGTCGGAACATAATCATTATCATCAATTACCTTGCGAATTCTTTCCCTGGTGGCATCGCTGACACCTTTTTTACCATTAAGCACAATGGACACTGCGGCAGGCGAGACTCCCGCAATCTTTGCAATTTCTCGTATTGTCATACTAAAATCCTCCATTGAGCAACTTTTGAAATAATTGTATTATGATGCTTTATATTTTTCAAGTAAGATCGTAAAGAGCTTTACTGGTTTCGATTTATGTCTATTTGCTATTGCACAACAGCCTATGACCTTACGGCCATAGGCTGTTCTTAAGTTAATATTTTATCTATTATACTTATTGTACTTATTGTTCTTCATGTACGCCATGATTAATTTACAACTATAACTCATAAATCCTCTTTTTTTTTACTCTGCTTCTTTCCTATTCTTTAAAACAGCATCAGTATATGCTACTGATGGTCTTTTCGCTTTTGCTGCTGTAACAGAACACGCTTCAAGAATTTCATTCTCACTATATTTCTTGTACCAGGAATCGATAATCTCCTTTTCTTTTTTTTGCGGAATACTTCTAAAGAGATTCATCTTTTTCAATAACCGTTTATATTTGTCGAACTCCTTATTCAAAAAAATTTCCGCACTTAAGCTATCATTTATTCCCTGCTTTTTCAAAACATCAGCAATAGGATATATATAGGATAAAGAAACTGCCCCCCGTTCATATATATATGACAACAACCATTTCACCATATTAGGATCAAAATCATATTTTAAAAATAAATCTTCAATTATCGCCGCATCAAATGCAGTAACCTTCCTTTTCCAGTTTTTTTTAACATAGTGCAACATTGTTACCATGTCGGTATCATCATATTCATAAAACAATCCCATTTTATATTATTCTGCCTTATATACCCACTTTACATACTTTTAAATAATCAGTATCCCTGCCCCACTTTTTCAATCAATATCAATAATATCTTCATCTGCCGCTTCGTTAACTATATCTGCATAACTTTGATACAGATCAGCATTGCTTCCTCTGACAATATGCACCCTGCTTCCATTATCCCAACCGCCATTAAGGCCGGCAATCATCCACGCCACAAGATCTCTCACTTCATCCTGCCGCTGTGCCATCTGATAAATTGCTTCAATACGGTTAATATCATGTCCGGACGCCTCAATAATAGCAATTTTATCTTTAATATTGGATATTCCCGGAACAACATCATCAAAGAGAATCAGCAGATTCAAAATATCCTGATCATTTTTTCTGGATTCTTTCTGACCTTTATTTTTTACACGAAAATTCACTTTTCGGATGGCTTTTCCTTTCCCTCCTGTATCAAAAAGTTCTACACTAAGATCAGTCTTTTCATTTATCTCTTCCAATGCAGGTCGAAGCACCTTTGACATAAATACACGAGGAGAAGAAACATTTGTAGCAAGCTGCATTTTAGGAGTAGTGTGTTCAATGGCAAGCCTCACTATCTCTTTTGATGATCTTCCACTCTCTATTTCTTTTGCAATCATAGAATTGGTCAGATCTATCTGACCAATTTTAAGCAAAAAATCATAATAATCATATGAAACAATTATAGACGGATGATTCTTAGATATCGCATAGCTTTCCGACTTCAGCAGCTGGTAAATTCTATATGCTGCAGACGTCTTTTTATTATCAAAAGAACAAAGTACACTTAGACTCATTCTGGTAAAGCCTTCCGCTATCTGATAAATATGCTTTCTCACTGCTTTATCAAAACGAACCGTAAACTTACCATTTTCATATCTGCAATATGGAACAATAACTATCGATTCAAATGTATTATGTTTCTGATCTTCTACAATATATCTAACTCCTTGTAATCGATCCGCACAGCTTTTAAGCCTTTTATATATTCCGGATGTATTTTTAATTCCTGTAAGTTTGCTTATCTCACTGGGAGTATATTCTACTTCAAGATCTTTGTTACCATTTAGGTTTTTCTGAATACGGGTAAGCGATATTGCAATTATCTTATTATCAAGCATAGTAGCATTATATTTAGCTCTTATGAATCTGTTAGAAAGTTTAAGCTCATCCTCGTTTGCATAAACAATAACTTCATTTTTGTCTTCTTTTCTCATGTGGTATAATATCCCCTGCAATTCATAATCATACTTTTCGGTAACTTTTATTTGACCTTACGGTGATTATTATAAGATATTACAGTGATTAATGCTATCTTTTTTGGTGATTTTTTTTAGACTTTCCGGTGATTTCTTTTATCTCTTAATTTCAAAATTATTTTCGTTTTAATTAATCGTTATGTATTAGGATATACAATACAACTCACTTTTTATTGATTTCTGACTCATTTTTCGGTGATTTCTTTTATCTCTTACCTTAGATCACACTTCATTTTATAATTGAAATCTAAGTTCAAACTCACTTTTTGGTGATTTCTTATATGATTTATGTCACTATTACTGTCCTGCTAACTTTTATTATAATCATTTTTATTCACTTTTTTATAAAATCTCTTGACTCATTTTTTATTGATATCTAATGCAGATAGTTAAAATAATGTGATTACTAACTCATATTTTGGTGATTTCTTATATGATATCTGGATTCCATTTCCCCCAAGTAAGAGTTTTTTATATAAATATCTGATATATTTATAATATAATCATATTTTAGTGATTACAGACTCATATTTCGGTGATTTCTTAGTTGCGTATCCGGTTTTCTTCTACAAAAAGTATTTATATTTCCCTCTATACAATTATATTTTAGTGATTTTTCACTCATTTTTCAGTGATTTCTTAATTACATTTCAGTGACTTTATAAGGTTTTTCACTATCAAAATTTGGTGATTATTCCCTACTATTCTGGTGATTATTCTCTCTCTTTTTATTGATTATTGACTCACATTTCAGTGACTTTATTTCTTGAAAAACATTGAATTTATAGTATTTTTCCTTCCAGTAATAAATAAATAACGTTTGTCTTATTTTTAATAAATAACTGTTGAAAGCCATGCTATTAAATACAAACCGGAACCATATTTAAATCACAGCGAAATACCTATCTCTTAATACTCTACAAGCGTGTTCAAACACACATTTTTTTTAAACTCAATTCATGATTATTATTTCGATTATAAAAAAAAAAGGGTATATATATACATTTCCCGTACTAAGAAAATAAATAAAAGGAGTAAATAAAAATATTATTACGTAATCATGTAATATACATCGTGTACATCATATACAACTTATACATCTGGGAGTAATATAATTGCTTGTAACTTCAAATAAATATACATTTTATCAACTTAAAAATAATACACAATAGGTATATAATGTACAATATGTACATGTTGTTTAATATGTTAAATATATTGACATAGAATAATAATTGATATAACATTAAAATGTAATGCACATGAAGCATATAAAGTACATTAAGAACATGAAATATAAGAAGTACAATATAAAACGTATAATAAGTACATGTAGTATATGATGTATTATATGTATAGTAAGTACAAGTAACACAGGAAGTGATTATTATGGAAATAATAGTAGTAGCAAATCAGAAGGGCGGGGTAGGAAAAACAACAACTGTTACAACACTCGCCTCTATGCTTAATAAAAAAGGACACAAAACACTTATAGTTGATGCAGATCTTCAAGGAAATACATCTGATACATTTCGAGTACAGATTGAAGGAAAAGCTACTCTTTATGATGTTATTCTTGATGATGATCGGATTCCGGCGCAAGAAGCAATCCAATCAACTGAATATGGGGATATTATTGCATCAGATCCCTTGCTCAGAAGAGCTGATGAGATACTAAAAAATGATGTTGATGGACCCTACAGACTTGCAGATGCTTTAAAAGAAGTAAAGGACTATGAATATATAGTAATAGATACAGGACCGGCATTAAACAGTATTTTGCATTCATGTCTTATAGCCGCAGATAAAGTTATAATCCCATTGAATCCTGAAAGATATGCCATCCAAGGATTATCTCAGCTGCAGGATACGATTGCCGCAGTTAGGAAAAGGCAAAATCCAAATCTTGAAGTTGATGGACTGTTATTGACAAGATTTAAAGGAAGAACTAATCTTTCACGAATGACAAGAGAAGCTCTTGAAAAACTTGCTGAAGATCTGGATACAAAACTATATAGAACTGTAATAAGAGATACCGTCAATATAGGTGATGCCCAGGCTAGAAGAATGCTTCTGGAAGATTATGCACCGAAGGGTATCGCAACAATAGACTATAGTTCGTTTGTGGATGAATTTCTTGGAGGAAATGAATAATGGCAAGACACACTAGTAGCTCTTTTGATATAACAGATGGATTTTTTGAAAAACCTTCTAAGAATGTGGAAAAAGAGAAGAGATTGTTAAGCGAAACAAAAAAGGATAAGAGTAGAAAAAATATAGAAAATACATATGAAGTAGACGAAGTACAAGAAGTATCTAATGTACAAGAAACATATAATATAAAGAATGCACATGACGTACAAGATGAAACTGATAAGAAAAGAAAATTTGAAGAACATGACAGGATAGTAAATAGCAAAGATCTTATAACGCCAGTGTTGGATAAGAGACTTATAACAGAAGGAAAACAAATAGGAACAACTCAAGGTAGAAAAGGGATGAAACTGCGAAGAATAAATATGGCGTTTTCTGACATAAATTATGAATATGTAAAAAAGACAAGCAGAATGAATGGAATGAGTGCGACAGAATTTATAAATATGCTGATAGATGAACATCGTACAATACATTAAACTTTTTAAAGGAAATATGAAACAGAAAATAGCAAAGAGAAGCAGATGTACAGCTTTAAAGATTGAAAAATATAACGATTTAAATTACATGAGGAGATGCCATATATTTAGCGGCATCTCCATTTTTTTGCCGAAATGTATTTTAATGTGAAAGATAAAAATAAATTGTATTAGATTCATAAAATGGAAAATAAAGAATTGTGAGAAATTACTAATGGACAAATTATAATATTATAAACCTATGAACGAGCACGTGCTCGCTAAAATTTTACCTATGAACGAGCACGTACTCGTTCATAATATATTTGTAAAGGAGAGAGTTATGAAGGATTTGAGAATTGGTTTAATTGGAACTGGTGGAATCGGACGCACACATATAAATAGAGTAAATAATAAGCTGCAAGGGGCCAGAGTTATAGCATGCGCTGATCCGTCATCGGCATTCGGTATCTCTGTAGCAGAAAAGTTTGGGATTAAAGGATATGCTGATCCGTATGAAATGATTAATGATCCGGAAATAGACGCAATTATGAATACAACAGCAGATGTTTTTCATGAACAGTTTGTTATTGCTGCTATAAAAGCAGGAAAATACGTTTTCTGTGAAAAACCGTTAGCACCAAAGGCAGATGCCTGCAAGAGAATTATTGAAGCAGAGATGGCAGGAGGAAAAAAACTCGTGCAGGTTGGATTTATGCGAAGATATGATGCTGGTTATAAACAATTAAAAGAAAAAATCGATGCTAGAACTTACGGAGAACCTTTGCTTTTACATTGTGCTCATAGAAATGCTGAAGTTGTAGGCGATTGGGATAATTCTTCTGCAGTAGAAAACTCGATGGTTCATGAGCTTGATGTTTTAAGATGGCTTTTGGGAGAGAACTATAGGACAGCTGAAGTTCGATATGGAAAATCTACAAGAAGGGCAAAAGACGGTCTTCATGATCCTCAGACCATGATACTTACTACAGAGTCAGGAGTACGTATCGATGTGGAATCTTTTGTATTAAATGGACATTGTTATGATATTCGTTGTGAAGTCGTATGTGAAGATGCAATCATGAATCTTCCAAAACCTGCAACTATTGAGGTTCTTGCTGATACTGTAAGAGGAAACAGAGTTGACGCTGATTATTCTACGAGATTTGGCGATGCATATAATGAAGAAATTCAGCAGTGGATTAATGGAGTAAAAGAAGATCGGGTAGACGGACCTACAGCGTGGGATGGATATTGCTGTCAGGTGGCTGCAGCAGCAGCATCTAAAGCAAGAGATACACAGACAATCGTAGATATCGTTTATGATGAGATGCCTGATTTTTATAAATAATAGATATAGATTCATTTATTGGTTTTGCAGTCAATAAAGAAAGGAAAAATTATATGTATTTATCTATTTGTACAGGAGTTTATGGAGACTGTTCATATCCGGAAATGCTTGATAAAGTAAAAGCTCATGGTCTTAACTATGTAGAAATCTGTGTGGGAGGATGGGGACCAACGCCACATGGTTTTGCAACAGAGTTAATCAATGACGACGGGAAACTTGAAGAATTTAAAGCAGAACTCAAAAAACGCGATATGAAAATATCTGCTTTGAATTGTTCTGGAAATCCATTGTGTCCTGGAAAGCTTGGGAAAAAACATAGTGATACTGCTTATGATACAGTTACGCTTGCAGGTAAGCTTGGGATAAAAACAGTTGTTATGATGTCCGGATTACCTGCTGCAGCACCGGAAGATAAGATACCGAACTGGATTCTTTCCACACAGTCTCTGCCATGTGATGATCCTTATTTGATAGAAGCTTATCGTTATCAATGGGAGGATGTGGCTATTCCCTGGTGGAAAAAATTTGCGGGGCATTGTAAAAAAAATGGAGTTCGTATAGCAATCGAGGAATTTCCGGGACAGTTAGTCTATAACGTATCTACCTTTAAAAGATTACGCAAGGAAATTGGTGAAACGATTGGAATAAATCTTGATCCGTCACATTTAATGGCATTTGGAGCTGAACCTATCGCATCTGTCAGAGCGTTAGGAGATATGATTTATTATGTCCATGGAAAAGATGCGCGTATTGAAAGAGGTCTTTCTGATATTGACGGACTTTTGGATAATAGCCGGGTTGAAGATGTTAAAAACAGAACTTGGAATTATGTGGCGGTAGGCTGCGGACACGATCTGAAATGGTGGAAGGAATTCTTTTCAGTGTTGAGCATGGTAGGATATGATGGTGTTGTTTCGCTTGAGATGGAAGATCTCACAATGAGCGTTGAAGCCGGAGTGACAACTTCTATAGATGCATTGCAGGCGACTATCAGCAAATAGAAGATTAAATAGAGAAAATAAAAAAATAAAGTACGTAAGTTAAACATACTAATGTTAACAGGATTGATCAGTGAATTAAGTCAAAGTAAAAAGGCCCTTACTTTGCTTAATAATAGAAAGTAAATATGTTTTAAAGGGATTCTTATTTTGGTATGGTTTCTGATTACTATGAAATAGGTAAAATATATCCCGGATAGAAAGGAAAAAATTATGAAAAAGAAATTATTAGCCGGTATCATGGCAGGGACAATGATGATGTCGATGCTCGCAGGTTGTGGAGGAAGTGCGTATGATAACAGTACAGCGACAAGTGCAGTTACAGAGAATAATGCAGCAAGTACGGCAGCAAGCGCAAATACAGAATCAGGTGAAGGATATAGTATGACTTTGATTCTTTCTTCCAGAACGGAGTTTCTTGGTACGTTGGAACAAGCAGCTAAAGAAAAAGCAGACGAGTATAATGTAAAACTTACAACACAGGACGCAAATAGTGATACAAATAAACTTCTTCAGTATATTGAATCATCTGTAACTGCTGGAGAGGATGCAATACTTGTAAATCCGATTGATTCTGAAACAGGCCAGGCGATAATTGATGCAGCTCAGGGAGTACCGGTTGTTTTCTGTAATATTGCCCCAGCAGATCTTTCAATCCTTAATAAGAGTGCAACAATGGTAGCCTCTGACAATCTTGAAGCAGGCCAGAGACAGGCACAGTTTATTGCCGATAAATGTAAAGAAGAAGGTAAAACAGAGATTAATTATATTATGATGGAGGGAACGCTTGGAATGATTCATACCGAGCAGAGAACAGAGGGATGTCTTAATACTCTTGAAGAGCTTGGTATCACATGTAATCCTGCTGCAGCCCCGCTGGTAGGAGAGTATGACAGAGCAACAGCTATGGATCAGATTTCTCCACTTGTAGGAACAACTGATTTTGACACAATTATTTGTAATAATGATGCTATGGCGCTTGGATGTATTGAAGCTTTGAAAGCTAAAAATCTTGATCCGAAAGACTATACGATCGTTGGTGTTGACTGTACAGCAGATGGTGCCCAGGCAGTAGCAGATGGAGAAATGAACATGACAGTATTCCAGGATCCTGAAGGACAGGGACTTGGTTCTGTACAGGTAGCTATTAACATGATCGAAGGTAAGCCTCTTACGGACAACACAGAGTATGAACTTGCAGAAGATAATGAGTTTGTAGTTTGGGTACCATTCCAGACCGTTACGGCAGAGAATGTTTCTGATTTTATGTAAGAAGCTAAGATTTTTGCATAATAAAACGGAGATTAAACATAGTTGAATTATCCTTTTTTTGAAAATACCAAATTCTAAAACCAGAAATGGAATCGGCAGTAAAGATTAAATCTGGAATAACTGCTGTGACCATATATAATAATCCTTTTTGTTATACCCCTTGTACCACATGTGTTCCTGCGGCACATGTGGTACTTTCACGTTTCATCGTCTGCTTACGGACAAAATCATGCAGGTATAAATTTTTTTGTTTCGCACTAAAATATACTTTCTTTAAGAATAATTTTAGTTTCTGTGTAGTAGCTGTCGCTTTCCGGCTTTTTGTCAAAAACCAGATAATCCATAATAAGTTCTATAGGCCAGGAACCTTGGCGTATAGTGTTTCCTGATATAGAGCAGTCAATTACTCCATCTTTAATGAGTCTCAATATTTCTGGATAATCCTCAAAAGAAAAAGTCTTGATATTATTCCAGCGACCGCTTTCTTTTAATATCTGTCCGACAACGTATGCTCCGCCACATGTAATATAGATACCTTTCAGATTCGGATATTTTTCCAGAAGCTTTATTGTTTTTTTTCGAGTAATCTCCAGATCCTCAAAGCTTTCAACACATTCTACAATCTTAATATCCGGATATAGTTTATTTATATAATCTGTAAAACCGGTTTCACGGATATGTACGTCGGAATTATTATTTTCTGAAGCAATAGCACTTGATATAATTGCGACTTCTCCGGTGCCGCGAAGAAATTCCCCCATCAGATGAGCTGCAATCATGCTTGCACGTTTACTATCCATTGATACGAAACAGCTTCCTTTTAGTGAGGGTAGAAAGGAATTCATCTGTACTACCATGATATTGCTTTCAATAGCCTTCTGTAGCGCTATATATACACTTTCAGAATTAATAGGTGTTATAATGATTGCATCAGGAGCTTCATCAATAGTTTCTTCAACATATTTCGCCTGAAGCAGTGGATCTGAGAATTTTCCTGTTTTCCAGGTTATATGGATATCAAAACCAGTCTGTGCAGTGACCCCTTCTATAATGCCTTGTTGCAGATATGGAAAAGCATCGACTTCCACCATAATGGCAGTAATATTATATATACGGCCCTGTTTTTGAAGAAGACGTCCGGCAGGGTTTGGTTTATAATCCATTTCTTTAATGATTTTCTGAATACGAGATCTTACTTCCTCGCTGACACCTTCGCGCTCATGAATAACTTTATCTACAGTAGAACGATGCACGCCAGCACGTTCTGCAATATCTTTAATTGTAACTTTCATTTTTCACCATTGATAGATTTTAGTTTTTTTAAAATTTGATGATAAGTGGGGTTGACGTTCTGGTCATTTAAGATTTGATCAGAGAAAATAGCTAACCGGAACGAATTATACAACCTATGCGTAAGCAAAAATATTATACCATAGATCAGCAGGAACTTTTCAATAACGTTTAAAATATACATATAGAATAATCGAAAATATTAATCAGAAAGAGATTATTTTGTTTTGAGAAGTAGTTGACAAAGAAAAATAAATTGAATAAAATTAAATTGTATAAAATTAAATGTAAATGTAAATGCTTTTCGATATGTGGAGGTATATTATGAATGTTTATGATTTTACAGTAAGAGCACAGGATGGCAAAGAGGTTTCTCTTAGAAATTTTGAAGGGAAAGCAATTCTTGTGGTGAATACAGCTACAGGATGTGGTTTTACTCCTCAGTACGAAGAATTACAGAACATCTACGAAGAACTCCATGAAGAAGGATTGGAGATTCTTGATTTCCCATGTAATCAGTTTATGAATCAGGCGCCAGGAAGCGATGAAGAAATACATACATTCTGCAAAGGAAGATTTGGCATAACATTTCCACAGTATTCTAAGATTGATGTAAATGGTGAAAATGCAGACCCGCTTTTTAAATGGATAACACAAAATACCAGGTTTGAAGGTTTTTCGGGACCAATGAAACTGGTTTTAACACCAATCGTTAAAAAGATGGACAAAGATTATAAGAAAAATGGAAATATAAAGTGGAATTTTACGAAGATCCTTATAGACAGAAAAGGAGATATTGTTGCGCGTTTTGAGCCAACAGAGTCTCTTGATAATGTAAAGAAAAGAATTAAAGAAGTGCTTTGAAAAGGATGACGAGGCATGTACCTATGGACATGAAGTATAATTGAAGATGTGTGATAAGGTACATCTTTTTGAACGGGAGATAGAGGGAGTGATAAATAATGACAGATAAATACGATCCGTTAAAACTGGAAAACCAATTATGTTTTCCTTTATATGCATGTTCAAAGGAAGTTGTACGTCAGTATAAGCCATATTTAGATAAGCTTGATTTGACATATACACAGTATATTACCATGATGGTCATGTGGGAAGAACAGCAGGTCAGTGTTAAACAACTGGGAAAAAGGCTGTTTTTGGACTCGGGAACATTGACTCCGGTGTTAAAGGCGCTAGAAAAAAAAGGATTCGTAAAGAGAAACAGATCAAAAAAAGATGAAAGAGTTTTAATCGTATCAATCACTGAAAAAGGAAAGAAGCTAAGAGATGAGGCACTTTCTGTCCCTGCTCAGATTCATGGATGTTTCTCTATATCGCAGGAAGAGGCAAAAGAATTATATAAACTTTTGCATAAGTTAATGGTGCAGTTTGAGTAACAGAGATATATTTTATCTAATGTTGAATGAGATTATTTAAAACAAAATATAAAAAAATCATGGCTGATCTGGTTTATGGTGTGCTACCCGTCAAGAGGACAGTGAAAAATTAAAAAGTTTTGTGCCGCCAGTCGAGCAATCGGCTGGCGGTATTCTTATGCTGCCG
>OCVV011347929.1_pt1 | contig 66374 bp, 55 predicted proteins | sample 1539721 | NCBI WGS metagenome assembly OCVV01 (sample SAMN02144230, study PRJEB22623) | gut metagenome | biome: sheep rumen | host: Ovis aries | place: New Zealand
CTCATGCGGCAAAGTGAAAATAGTTGAGCATTTTGAAGATGTCAAAGTGAAAATAGTGGATTCCTTCGAAGATATAAAAATCAAGATAGTTGATGCTTTCGAAGGAGTAAAGAAATAAGAACTCTTTGGCTCTATCAATCCCATGATAACTCGATCTATCTTTATCTTTCTTCTTTTATCCCCGATACTATCGGGCTTTCCGCAGCGTTCATTGTGTGGCATACCATGCCGCCTCTTCTTTGTCCATTGCGTCGGAATTTAATTCCGACAATCGGCTCTGCCGACATCTGCCCACGGTGTTCTGTGCTCGCGCTCTCCGTGCGCGAGATAGATTCTTCTCACTTATTCGGCATTCACTTTTCCCCCTTGTACATTATACGTTGATCCATTGTACCTTATATAGAGTTGACCGTCGCGGAGGATCTTTACTCCCTCTCCTCGGGAGAGGGTTGGAATGAGGTTTTCAGTAGTGGTTCCGAATTCAAACCGAACGGAGACATCGCCGGAACCGAGAGCGGCGGCAAGGCCGGAAGGGTTGTCTATTGCGCCGAGGCGGGTATAGGAATACGAGGTGTTGAAAGTCTCGTAGAAGAGGACCACGCAGTTGTTGCCGTAGAGCATCAGATCGCCGGCATGGATTGTGCCGGGCTGGTATGCGGCGGTGGGAAGAGAGGTGGATAGGTAATGGTATTTCTCATTGCCGTTCAGTTCGTTCATCGTGACCGTTAGGGGTAATAAGGCAGCAAAGGCTTCGCCGGTTTCGGAGTCTGCAAGTGTGGCAGTAAAGGTCTTGGAACCAATTACTACATTGATTTGTTTGCCGGTGCTTGCCGGTTGGTTCAAGCCGCAGGTCTCTACCCAATTAGCAATGAGCGTGGAGAGGTTCGAACGGTTGGAGTTATTGATCCAGAGGTTCTCCGGCAGGTAATCGGCATCGGGCACAAGACGATGACAATCAGCCACAACGCCGCTGATGCCGCTGGAAGCAGAAGAGACGATGAGTCCCACTTGTTTGCCGGACAGTTGTTCGCCGACTTGGAAGAGGTAACTCTGCATGATTGCTGCCATCTGGCTCCACCACAGCGGCGTGACGATGATGACGGTGGAGTAATCCGCCACGGACACACTTACCGGATCAATCGCCGGATAAGAAGCGGCGTCGTTCGGGTTCGCTTTGATGGCATTGAGCAGTTGCGTGCCCAGCGCGTAGTTGTTGGCTTCGTAGCGAAGACCTTTCTCCGCCGGTTCGATCTCCACGACATCGGCAGAGATCTGGTTCGTCAGTTCGGTAACTATACTCTCACAGTTGCCGGTGTAGCTGTAATAAACCACCAGCGTTTTGGCGGAAGAAGTGCTGAGAATCAAGCTCATAGCAGCAAAAAGGGTAAAAATGCGTTTCATAATATCTCCTTTTTTCAAATTCGAGTGCAAAGGTATAGCTTTTTGCGGATATAGAATAACATATATTTGCCGAATAATTACCAAAAACGCAGAAAATGCAGAAAAAGATGATTTTTTGGCTGCCATTTTTGCATATTTCGCAAAAAAATTGTATCTTTGCAGCCAAATTACAGCCGTTATGAAAAAAGTTCTGAATATACGCGAGCCGAATGTGTATGCGCGGCATTTGGAGGCGGAGGTTTTGCATCCGCTGATTAGTGTGGTTCATTTTGATGAGTTGGAGAAGGGGGTAAGGACGAGTATGAATAGTTACGGGGTCTATGGGTTGTTTATCCAGCGGGAGTTTCCGCAGAACTTGTCTTACGGCGTGCGTCCTGTGCAGGTGAGCAACTGGTCGGTTATTGCCGTTGCGCCGGGACAAATAGGAGGCAAGGAGGATGACGGTAATCCGCTCTTTCTGAACGGCTGGGCAGTACTTTGGTCACCGGAGTTGATGAGTAAGACGGATCTCGAAGCACATATCAACGAGTATAATTTCTTCTCGTATTTCTTCACGGACTCGCTGCCTTTGGAGCCGGATGAATGGAATGCGATTGAAATGCTTATAAGTGCCCTGCGAGAGGAACTGAAAGCCCATAAAGACAGCTCGGCATTGCGGAATATAGTGGTCGGGTATCTGCGGCTGATCTTGGATTACTGCCAGCGGGCTTATTGGCGGCAGAACGCACGGATTACAGCTGACGAGCCGGATGTACTGAAACGTTTTCACGCTTTGTTGGACAAGTATTATTACGAGGGCAAACAAGCGGAGCACGGCTTGCCAACGGTAGCTTATTGCGCATCGGAGATGGCGTATTCAGCGGGTTATTTCGGCGACTTGGTGAAACAAGCGACAGGTTCTTCCGCCAAGGAATATATCCAATTGTACATCATCCGAATCGCGAAAAATATCCTCATGAGCGGCCGAAGCATCAGCGAAACGGCGTACATGTTGGGTTTTGATTACCCGCATCATTTCACGCGCATGTTCAAAAACAAAACCGGCATGACTCCGGGGGAGTACATGCGCGGTTAAGAGTTCAGTATGGCAATTAAAGCAAGCGACCGTAGTCATTCCATTCGCCAAACATATTTCCTTTTTTAGTCTCTGCAATCAGGTGATCGAGTGCTTTTAGGTATGTCTGCGGGTCACGGGTTTTGTAGAACGTGACGTTGTATGCGCGGACACGTTGATAGAGCGGTGGAAATGCTCTGAAAGCGGACCAAGTTCGTGCTTTTTTGAGTGCTTCTTCCAGCTCGGGATCAAAGCGGAAACTGCGTGCGCCCATAGGCGGCAGGGCACGTCTTCCTGCGGAAGTCATCCGTCCAAGTCGTTCCAAGCGTCTCGCGCGTTCCTTATTCAGTTCCGTCCATGGGCTATTCTTTTTACGTGGCGAGAACCGCTGCATCACCACTCCGTCGATATAGTTAGCAGTACTATCAATCCAACCGAAGCAGAGTGCTTCCTCCACGGCATCGAGATAGAAGAGTGCCGCTTCGTCCGTCGGGCGGCCGCGTTTGACGGTCACCCAACATTCCGAGGCGGTATTGTGGTTTGCTTCCAACCACTCCCGAAAGTCCTGCCGGTTGCTAATATGCAAGATGTTTTCCGGCGTCATTTGACCTCTCTACCATCCGGCGTGTAGCATTTGTCGCCTTGGCGGATGTAGATTGTTTGATTGATGAGCACTTTCTTTGTTTGTTTCGTATCCGGGGTATAAACTACTGCAGTGGGAAGTTCGCCATCGTAGTTGAGGGTGATGCTCTTCAGTTTCGGCTGACTCCATTCCAAGATGTTTTGTACACGGAGGGTATATGTCCCTTTGCTGACGGAAGTGAGGTTCCATGAAGCATTGCCGATTTCGGTCACTTCGCCCTGATCCCAAGTAGCCGGAAGCGGATAGACTTCCGCTCCGCTTTCAAGCAGCGACAGTTGCCACTGATGCCCATTGGGGTATGAGCCGTTGACAGAAACGATATAGTTTCCGGGGTAACGGAGTTCGACTTTCCATTCCGCCCATCTGTCCAAGTTCTGGGCATCATCGGGACCGAAGTCGAAAAAGTCGTTGTTGTACCATGTCATGTTATCGGAATAGGCATTCACGTTGGCTTTATTGAGCGTAGCCGGCAGGATCACCGCCTCTCCCGGCGTGTAAGGTTCGGGATCTGGATCCACACTTTTTGCGGTTACTTCGAGAGAAGCATTGAGTGCGTTCATGCCTGTTTCTTCGTCCCAGACGCCTGTGTTGGCAAAACGAACAGCGTAGCGCGGGTCAGACGCCAACGTGGAGTAAGCATCGGGCAGATGGAGGTACAACTGATAGGTGCCGGCAGGAACGGTTGAAGGTACCATAATTTGCTCATTGATAGTGGTTAATACGCCGTTCGGCAACCATGATCTCGGGTCGGAGACAATAGGAAGCGAGTAGATTTTCGTACCGTTTTTGAGGACGAGATACGCATGGCGTTCGTTGTACAAGGGCGCAAAACCATTGTTTCGGATTTGCAGGTTCAAAGATATTTTATTGCCTTGTGCCACTTGTTCGCTATACGTACCTTTGACCAGTTGGAACCGGTAGCCCATACGTCGGTTGAGTTCGTCGAAAGTGCCGTTCTTGCGCCACATGTCCGTCACGACCTCCGAGAAACCGCTCTGGATAAAAGTCCAATGCATTCTGCTCATCTCGGCGATAGTAGCGTCATAGGAAGCCTCTTCAGCTGCTTGAGTCGGATCTTCGATGTCGGTTTCACCTCCAACAGGCACATAGAGGGTTTCTTGGGCGATATAGGGTTTTTGCTTTGCTGTGTCTTGGTAGGTTCCCATGTTGTCGGCATGATAGAGGAAGGCGTCGTTATGGTGCCCCAGCCGCGCTTTGGCGGTGTTCTGATACGCCTCGGAGGCAGTCAATGCGGACTTGCTCACCCTTAAGTATTCCAAATACTCGGTCTTGAAAAGCGGCGTGCGGATCTGGATGCCGCGATCTGATGGAACGGTCTTTAAGAGCGTATCAATCAGTGCACAACGTGCATCGTTCATGTGGCTTGTCTGGTTACCGAAATTGTCGGAATAATACCATTCACCCCAAGCTCCGACAATACCGGCTTGGAAGACGAAGATCACGTCTGCATTGGCGTCCCAGTGGGGTTTATATTGCGCCAGATGTTGCTTTACAATGTCCAAAGAAGCATCAGTAGCGGATTCGCTTTTGCCCGATCCGTACGTTCCTTCCGCGTAGGAGAAACGCACGATGGCTTTCATTCCCTTATTCCGCAAAACCTGCATGTCGGCATCAAAGCCATTAAGAACTTCGTTGGGAAGTGTGCCTTTGGTCTTGAAATTATCCAGGTAATAATGTACTAATACAATGGACATTTTCTCATCTTTTTTCTTTTTGTCCAAGGTGCTTTCTTCTCCTACTACAGCGTAAGGAGCAGATTTGGATAGATGTCCCGTCAGCATGGTGATAAAACCGCGTTCGGGGTTAGCAAAGATGGTGTTGTTGTCGGCGGTGTAGTTAACCGTGCCGGCAGATAGTGCTGTTGTCATCCAGGCAACGCACAGAACAAGAGAGATGCGTTTCATAATATTTCGATTGCTTTTTTGGTTATTTCATCGTCTCGTTCAAAGAGGGGGAAGAAGCCGTCATCGCCTAATATATTCCGTACGATATAGGCGTTGAGCAGTCGAGTCATGAGGGGTTTGGATTTTTGTATCTGCGCTTCGTTTGGTTCAACGCCTTTCTCTTTGGCGAACGCTACAAACTCACGCAGGATGTTTTGGCTGTTGAGGTATTTCTCCAAGCTCTTCCAATCCTTGAAACGGCTTAGTTCCTTGCGATGCTTGTCTGTATATTGGTATGCGAACTGATAGGTATAGGCATGATTGACACAACGGTTATACCAAGGTGTGTTGAGCGTGGTGTCGCGTCCTACAAAGACATCGGGCATAATACCTCCACCGCCACGTACAATACGTCCGGACTTGGTGTAATACGCCGTGGTGTCTGCAAAATGCACGGAGTCGGCAGAGTAGAACTCGCCATGGTCAAAGCGATCGAGTAACTCTTTCTGGTAATCTTCCTGATCGCCCAAGGTGTATGGTTTCTGTATGCACCGGCCGGAAGGCGTGTAATAACGCGCGACGGTGAGCCGTATAGCACTGCCGTCATCAAAGGGCATCTGTTGTTGCACAAGGCCTTTTCCGAAAGAACGGCGTCCGACGATAGTAGCGCGGTCGTTATCCTGCATTGCGCCGGCAAAGATCTCGCTGGCAGAGGCGGAAAAATCATCAATGAGTACTACCAATGGCACGTCCTTGAACCGTCCGCCACCATTGGCTGTGGCTTCATAACGCGGATAAGCACGACCTTCCGAATAGACGATGAGGTCACCGCGTTGCAGAAACTCGTTTGCCATACGGATTGCTTGCTCCATATAGCCTCCGCTGTTTTCGCGCAGGTCAATAATAAATTTCTTAGCCCCTTTGGAATATAGATCCGCCAAGGCGGAGATAAACTCTTTATAGGTGGTCTCGCCAAACTTGTTGACGCGGATGAAGCCGATATTGGGCTCGATGATGAACTTGGCATCCACGGAAGTGACAGGAATGTCTCCACGGATGATGGTGTAATAAAGCGTCTCGCTTGTTCCTGCGCGGCGTACGCCTAATTTCACCTCTGTGCCTTTTTCGCCGCGGAGGGTTCGCATCACTTTTTCATTGTTGATCTTTTTGCCCACGAACGCACTGTCGTCCACAGAGATGATCTTATCTCCGGCTAATATACCTACGCCTGCACTTGGTCCTCCTGCAATGACAGCCACGATGCGCACCGTGTCCTGCTGGATAGTGAACTGCACGCCGATGCCCGAGAAGGAACCGGCTAACTCGGAGTTTACCATCTCCAAGTCCTCTTTGGGAATATAGGCAGAGTGGGGGTCTAATTTCTTCACTAACTCCGTCATCGCCTCATCGGTGATACTGTCTATGTTGAGCGAATCGACATAGGCATTCTCTATCAGTTGGAGCAGTCTGTCCACTTTGGTTTGTTCCAGATGCCACTGTCCGTTCTGATAAATCAGTCGTTGCGCATTGGCTTTCTGGCTCAGAACCATTCCAATAAAGATGCCTAAAGCTACACCTATTACGGTCAATGTAGGAAGAATGTACTTTTTCATTTTAGCATTTTATCATTTATTCATTTTCACGTTTATTGAGCCGTTTGGTCATTTAGAAATACGACTTCAATATTTGCTCTTTTGAGCAGCTCCACGCCGTCCATGATACGGTATTCTTCGCCATATACCACGCGTTTGATGCCGGATTGTATAATTAACTTAGAGCACTCCAGACACGGCGAGGCAGTGACATACAGGGTAGCACCTTCGGAACTGTTGTTCGAGCGCGCTACTTTGGTCAAGGCATTTGCCTCGGCATGGAGTACGTAGGGTTTGGAGACGTTGTTCTCATCCTCGCAGATGTTTTCAAATCCCGACGGGGTTCCGTTGTAGCCATCAGAGATGATCATCTGATCCTTCACTAACAGGGCGCCTACTTTGCGGCGCACGCAATAACTATTCTCTGCCCAAGTACGTGCCATACGCATGTACAAGTAGTCTCTTTTTTGTTGTTTATCCATGGTTTTATTGAATTACATTTCCCAATATCGTATATTTGACACTCTTCAGACTAACGATAAATTCCGGTATATGTACCAGTGTAATGGATCCAAATTTTTTGATTATAAATAGATGATTATACTAAATAGAAGTCCCCACCTATTCTTGCAATACTTGTTTTGCAAAATCTTTGACGTCCATGCCGTCAAAAGTGCCCGAAGACATCATAAGCAAGGCAATGCCTTGCGAATTGACAATTGACAATTGACAATTGACATTTTTTCGCAGAGCGGCTTGCAGGGATTCGCTGTCTGTGAAAACGGTTACATTCTCAGTGCCGAATGCCTGACGTACCTCTTCTGCGCTGATGGGAGTAAGTCTTTTATGTTCGATTACCTTTGGGTTGAAATAGACGTACGCTATATCCGCCTCCTTCATACAATCTTTGTATTGCGGCAGGAAATCCGCCATCAAACTGGAGAAAGTGTGCAACTCCATGCACGCGATGAGTTTCTTTTCCGGATAGCGTTCGCGTACGGCATTGATAGTGGCTTTAAGTTTTGAAGGCGAGTGCGCAAAATCCTTGTATGCGACGGATGTCCCGGTTTCGCAGATCTTCTCCAGACGGTTTGATGCTCCGGTGAACGTACTGATTTCGCGGTAGAAATCATCCGGTGCTACGCCGATGCAATGACAAGCGAGCATCGCTGCCTGTAGGTTCTGCATGTTATGACGCCCGAAGACCTGCATCGGGACATCGGCTTCGTATTCCTTGTAAGGAATAACGGAAACCCCTCCCGACCTCCCCTCAAGGGAGGAGGATTGCTTTTGCTTTACTTCCTCAGCTAAGAGGCAGAGGTTCTCGTCGCCTTCAAAGTAGATGAACGAGCCGTTCGGCTCAATGGAGTGAACAAATTTACGGAAGGTGTCCACATATTCCGGAAAGGTCGGGAACACATTAATATGATCCCATGCAATACCGGTGAGAATAGCAACGTGCGGGTGATACCAGAGGAACTTGGACCTCAGATCCAGCGGGCTTGTCAAGTACTCATCTCCCTCAAAAACAGCGTATTTCGCCGTGTCGGAGAGACGAACCATTCTCTCAAAGCCTTCAATCTGTGCGCCTACCATGTAGTCCGCCTCGATGCCGAGACGTTGGAGCACATAGAGGATCATGGAGGTGGTGGTCGTCTTACCGTGTGAACCGCCCACTACGATACGGATCTTGTCCTTGGTCTGCTCGTAGAGGTATTCGGGGAAAGAGTAGATTTTCAGCCCCAATTCGCGTGCTTTGACCAATTCCGGATTATCTTCGCGCGCGTGCATTCCTAATATAATAGCGTCTATGTCGCACGTAATCCTCTCGGGATGCCATCCTAACTCGTCGGGCAACAGACCAGCCTCTCGTAAATGCGACAAAGCCGGATCGAAAATCTCGTCATCCGATCCCGTTACCTTGTACCCCGCTTTGGAGGCGACGGCCAATGCCAAGTTATGCATTGCCGCGCCACCAATTGCTATGAAATGAATGTGAACCATATTTTTCGTGGTCACGTGATCACGTCATCTCGTGATCTCGACCAATTACTTAAACAGTTTGTCGAACTCTTCCTGGCTGATGGTTTTCTCTTCGATCTTGGCTACGCCTTTGATAGCCTCGAAGATCTTGTCTTCCGCTACTCGCTCCACGATGCCACGGAGTTGGTTATCTTGTTTGAGCATCTCCTGAGCGTAGTTAGCCAGCATGTCGTCCTCTACGTTCATCAGACCGTACTGCATGAACTGCATTTTAGCAATGCGTTTTGCGAAAGCTTCCACTTCCTCTTTCTGCACGTCGATCTTGTACTCTTTCATCAACTGATCCTTAGCGAGTTGCCATTTGAGTTCGTCCAACATCTTGTCGAAGTCCTTGTCCAAGTCTTCTTGGGTCATTTTCTCGTTAGTAGCGAGCACCCAGCGTTTGAGGAAATCCACGGGGAATACCACATTCTCCATCTTCTTCATTACGGCGTCTTTAACGTCGATTCCGAAGCGGTATTTGGTTTCTTCCGCCAGCGAGCGAACGATGTCCTCTTTTACGCGAGCACGGAATGCCTCCTCATCTTTCGGAGCATCTGCGCCATATACCTTTGCGAAGAGTTCAGCGTCGATAGCACAAGGTTTTACCTCTGCTTTCGTACCTTTCTCTTTGTCCTCGGGGATATACTCGCCGAAGCGGCTTGCATATGCCTCTACCTGTTTGTTGACCATCTCGTCGGTGGCTTCAATGGTGTACATCGGCAGTTTGTTCTTGCCGTTGAGTTTTGCATCGAACTCAGGAGCAACTGCGATGTCGAATGCAAAGGTGAAGGTGTCCTCGTGATCGAGATCCACGTTGCCCTGCTCCGCATTAGGCATCGGATCGCCCAAGATTTGCAGTTTGTTGTCTTCGATGTGTTTCTGCAGGTTCTCGCCTACCAATTTGTTCAGTACGTCCGCCAAAACGCCTTTTCCGTACATTTTCTTAACCAGCCCTGCCGGAACCATACCCGGACGGAAGCCCGGCATCTGTGCTTTCTGACGCACTTGTTTGAGTTGTTTTGCTACTTCGTCCTGATAGTCTGCCGGCTCAATTGTCAGCGTTACTACAGCCATCAGGTCTTTCAATTCACTTTGGTTGATTTTCATTTTTATTGTTGTTTTAAATGTTTTTTCGTGATCTCGTGGTCACGTGATCTTGTGATCACGACCGAATTTATGCTCTTCCTGCGCGTTTGCGCTCGAGTTCGTCGAGTATGATTTTGCGGATACGCATTGCGTGCGGTGTTACCTCTACGTACTCATCCTCTTTGATGTACTCCAATGCTTCCTCGAGGCTCATGCGAACGGGAGGTGGGAGAACCGCCTTGTCGTCCGCCGATTTGGAACGCATGTTCGTCAGTTTCTTGGATTTGGTTACGTTGATGACGATGTCTCCTTCTTTGGCGTTCTCTCCAACGACCTGTCCGGCATAGACCTCTTCCTGCGGGTCGATAAAGAACTTACCGCGGTCTTGCAGTTTATCCAGCGCATAAGCGTACGCCGTTCCTGCTTCCATGGCGATGAGCGAACCGTTGTTGCGTTTCACGATCTCCCCTTTCCACGGCTGATACTCGAGGAACCGGTGCGCCATGATCGCTTCGCCGGCAGATACGTTCATCACATAGGTACGCATACCCATGATACCGCGGCTCGGGATAGTGAACTCGAGGTGTACCCGGTCGTTGATCATCTCCATCTTTGTCATCTCGCCCTTGTGGGTCGATACAAACTCGATGATTTTACCGCTGCACTCTTCCGGTGTATTAACGGTCAGAGATTCTACCGGTTCGCATTTGACACCATCGATCTCTTTGATGATCACCTGCGGCTGACCCACTTGCAGTTCATATCCCTCGCGACGCATGGTCTCGATAAGTACCGACAAGTGCAGGACGCCACGACCGAACACACGCCAACTGCTCTCTTCCGCGCCTTTCTCCACACGCAGAGCAAGGTTCTTTTCCAACTCCTTGTTCAGACGGTCCTGAATGTGACGCGAGGTCACGAACTTACCGTCCTGCCCGAAGAACGGGCTGTCGTTGATGCAGAAGGTCATGCTCATCGTCGGCTCGTCGATAGCGATCGGTTTCAGAGCCTCGGGTTCGTTCGCATCGCAAACGGTATCTCCGATTTCGAAGCCGTCAATACCGATCATTGCGCAGATGTCGCCGTTCTTGACCACGTCGGTTTTTACGTGGCCCATACCGGAGAACGTGTGCAGTTCCTTAATCTTGGTCTTGATCATCGTGCCATCTTTCTTCGCGAGCGTCACCGCCTGTCCGTCTTTGAACTCGCCTCTGTGTACACGGCCGATGGCGATACGGCCCACATAGGAGTTGTAGTCGAGCGATGTGACGAGCATCTGCGGCGTACCGGGGTTCTCTTCGGGAGCGGGGATGTACTCGATGATAGCGTCCATGAGGTCTGTCAGGTCTGTGGTCGGTTTTTTCCAGTCGCGCGACATCCAGCCGTTCTTGGCAGAACCGTACAAGGTCTGGAAATCCAACTGATCATCGGTTGCGTTGAGGTTGCACATGAGGTCGAACACCTCTTCCTGCACTTCGTCCGGCCGGCAGTTGAGTTTGTCCACTTTGTTGATCACCACAATGGGTTTCAGCCCCAATTCGAGTGCTTTTTGCAGTACAAACCGTGTCTGCGGCATCGGTCCCTCGAATGCATCGACCAAGAGCAGAACGCCGTCCGCCATGTTCAGTACGCGCTCCACTTCGCCACCAAAGTCCGCGTGCCCCGGAGTGTCTATCACGTTGATTTTAACGCCTTTGTACTCGATGGCTACGTTCTTTGCGAGAATGGTTATACCGCGTTCGCGCTCCAAGTCGTTGTTGTCCAAAATCAACTCTTTGGGCTGATCGCTGAACTCTGATTGCTGTTGTTTCACCACGTTCGCGGTGTAGAGCATCTTATCGACCAAAGTTGTTTTTCCGTGGTCGACGTGCGCAATAATTGCTATGTTTCGTATATTTTGCATACCTTAAATAATTGTCTTTCCGTGCGCCTATGCGCATACTAATCCAAAATAACGTGCAAAGATACAACAAAAATCGCATATATGCAAATATTCGGGCATTTTTTTTAGAAAAAAAACGATTTTGTCATGTTTACTTGAATCCATTCGGTTTATCGGTCGTTGGTAGTGTTTTTGAATGATGTTCGCTTAAAGGCAGATAGAAAGCAGTTAATACCCTCTATATCCACTAAGGATCATTAAGAATCTTTAAGAACAACTAACGTCCAATTTTCGAACACAGCGTTCGAAAAAACTCTTTGTATAAAAAACGTCATGAGACTTTTGAGACTTTTGAGATTTTTCTGCCTGTGCGGACAGAGAAAGAAAATCTCAAAAGTCTCAAAAGTCTCAAAAGTCTCAGTGCAAAAAATTAAATTATGCGCAATCAGGCAAAATTATTGAACCGTTTGCCCGAGTGCGTTAAAGAGTTTGCCGTTTTTCTCAATGATGAACTGACCATTGATGATGAACTTGGCGCTTTGTGCGTTGATGCCTTGTATGTTCTCGATGCCTTGTGCGGCTTTGCAGAGAACTGCCATCGGGATGAATACATCCGCTGCACCTTTGGAATAGAGACGGACATAAGCCTGATGCACGCCTTCCTCCTCTCCTTTGAAACCGACAGCCACTACGCCGCCTTCGGCAGGAATACTCTCTGCGGAGAGTTTGAAGCGGTTGTAGTTGGCGCCAGCGATCTCCATATGTACCGGCTCGGTCAAGTTGGAAGTAGCCACGGAGAATGAGCCTATCACGCGCTCTTCGCCTACTATTGCCAGCGAGTCAATGATCATCGTTACGCTCGGCGTGATGGTCGGCAGGTCAGCGCGCCCCCATGACACATTGTCAATGAAATAGGTCACAGCCCCCTCGCCACCATTCGGACCTGCATAGCGGAATGCAATGCAGAAGGCATCCGCTATGTTCTCCTGATTCGTGAGGTTCAAATGGAAGGTGTACCATTTCTCGTTCTCATCGCCGGTAGTCGGAATAGAGAAGGAACCTGTCAAGTTCTGGAAGAGCACACTGTCCAGATTCGTCGGATCGACGTAATAGACCTCAAAGGTCGCGCTGCTTCCTTCCTCCGGCAGATACTCAGCCATCACGTCAAAGGTGAACACTTTGCCTTGTGCGTTCTTGTAGTCCAAGACCGGTGTGACGAGCCACATTTCCCAGATGCCCGTAGAGCCTTTTCCGTATTGGTAAGCTGTCGCTTTGGCGCATTTGTTGTTGCCACGGGGCGGGGTAGCGCGGTTTTCGTCGTAGCCCCACCACGGACGGGCGTCTAACGGTGCTACGTTCTGCCAGCCCTCCAAAATCAAGGTCTCGTTATGTTTAGAATCCTCGAAATCTTCGTTCAGCAAGGCTACCGGGTGCGACAGATCCCAACTGAACTTGGTTTTCCAATCAATAGTCTCTTCGCTTTTGGCATTCGCTTTTCCGTTGAGCGTTACCACAACAGGAGTTGCGTTCTCGGAGCTGATGGTGATGGTAGATTGATAGGTGCCTTCCTCTAACGGGGTGAAATAAATTGTCACCTCTGATTCGAAGTTCTTGGCTAACATGCTCTCCACAATGGTGAATGCCTGACCTTGTATGTGATCCACTTTCAGATACAGAAAATCCGTGCAGTTCTCGCTCTTGACGGTGATCTTGCCGGAGATCTGTTTGCCAACTGTGGTCTCAAACGTCGGCACAACGGACGGCGTTACGCTGATAACCGGTTTGGCGGTCGTGTCCACACAGGACGCATTGAGCGTGATCGATTGGAATAGCGCCGGATGAGACGTGTTGTCAATGTTGAGTACGGCTTTGTGGGTGCCGGCCTTGGTCGGAATATACGATACGATCAGTTCGCATTCGCTCTGGTCGGCTGCCAAAGAGGTTTGTGACAGATGGAACTGGTCAGCATCGGTATAGGTCAACTCGAATGTGGTAGTGCTGAGCACATTTGCCTGACTGATCTTAATAGGCGCAAACTGCACCGTGTCACCAAGATTAGCGGTTACTGAGTTCAGCGTTTTGGGTAGCACGGTGATCACCGGATCTTTGGGCTCCTCTTTCGGCATTTGTTCTACACGGAAGGCATCCAGCAAGATCTTCGTGCTTTTGGGCACATAGACGCGGATACGCAGGTTAGAGGATTTTTCCGGTTTGTTTGTTACCATGACAATAGAGTCCCATGTCGGTGTGATGCTGTCGGCTATTACTTGTGTTAAGACCGCTGCATCGTGCTCTTTGATCTCATCCACATTGGTAGCACCGGCTTTGGCTTCCCAGTAACAGTCGCTTTTGACTGCACTTCCTTCAGCGATAGCCGTCACTTTGTAGTACATCACGATTTTGAAACCCGTGCCGGCTTCGTACTGGTCATCGCTCAGCGAAACATAGTTGTCAATGGTGTAGTTCGATTTGACGTCCAACGAGAGCGATATATCGCCGTCGATTTTGTCGGTCTCTTCGGCCGTACATTGCCCTAACGGTGTAGTCCATTCATCAAACGAGCAACCGAGGAAATTACAGCTATGTTCATCAAAGCTGCCGTTCTTGAGTAAATTTACATTTTCTGCTGCCAAAGGCGCTCCCCATACGAGGAGCGCACTTAGCAACAGAACGAAAGTCTGTTTAAGTTTCATATTATTTGTTTATTTGATAGGTCAAATAATCGTGCTTTTTGGGGTGATGGATAAACCATTATTTCTCAACTCCTAACACGTTGTACTCTTTTCCGTCGCGGAGGATGATCAACTGACCATTGCGTACCACCTTAACTGCCTTGCCTTTGCTTTGGATATTCTCAATTGCCGTTGCGCTACGCGGTACGCGGTTGGTAAGGTTTGTACTGGAGGAGATAGCAATTCCTCCTGTTGTATAAACCAATTGACCTACTACATCAGCTTTAGCCGGAATATCCTCACCGATGATATCGCAATTTTCAGGTACCTGAATACGTGCCGTATTATCACCTTGTTTGATATAAAACCAACCTTGAGCAAACTTGTCTTTATTTGTATCCGTAAACTCCACTTGAGTCAGTTTGATATAAGCTGGTCCGTAGTTATTCATATCTGCGATATTCGTCTCGATTGGAACAAGTGCGTTTTCGTGGCTGACTACTGTCGGGAAATCATATGCATATGCGGTAACAAATCCACGGGTGTACTCTTCTTCTTCTACACGTAGAATAACTACTTTTTCCAGTTTATCCCCTATTGCCAATTCGCACATACCATATTCATTGTAGATAAAAGCACCGGTAGCATCTTGAAGCACCCACACACCATCAATAGAGCCTATAACAATGGGTTGTGTAGCCAAGACATATGGCTTTCCTTCTGCGAGTGATGCTATAGCCGCGATATTGGTCACGCTCGGCAACGGCTCAACCGCATTCCAAGTAACGTTGATGACTTTGTCTGCTGCGTCTTCGGAGGAGAGGGTGATCTTTGCACTTCCTTCGCCTGCTGCGGTGGCGGTCAAGGTCAAACTAACCGCTGCACCTTCTTCTGCTTCAGCTGCTTCTTTGGTTACGGAAGCTGCCGAAACGACCAATTGTTCGTTGTTCGAAGCAATAGAAATTGCGCCTTTCAAGTTGCTACCCTTGATGGTCAAATTCTTATTGGCAGCTTCGTTTACATTGACATTACCGAAACTAAAGCTCTGATCAGCAATAATCGTCGGAGTTTGTGGAGCTTCGCCACCTTCCCACAAATCTGCCCAATCGGTCACTACTTTCAACTCGTCGATGATAGCCGATTCCGGAGCGTTGCCAATAGCTAATATACCAACACCAACTATACCAGTTTTGTCGTTAGGAGCGTTTGATTGATTGTTTGTTACGGCAATAGTCTGACTATCTTTAGTCGGGTTGATGTAAAGGTTAACTACATCATCTGCACTTCCGGAATTAACAATATATTCTGCTACGACAAGATAGGTTTGGTTAATATTGAATGTCCCTTCTGCGTATTGAGCCGTTTCAGTAATTTTACGGATGCCAAACTTAAAAGTATTAGCATCTACTGTAGTTACCATTACTTGTGCATTTGTAAAAGCGATTCCTGTTCCGGTTGCACTTGTTAACAAACCAGCAACATATGTATTGATGCCACCTGTTGCACCAGTGCCTGTGTTTAAAGATGTGGCTTTAAACAAAAAACTCATATAGTATTTCTCGCCAGCATTAAGAGAAGTGTGCTGTTTTCCCGAAGGGAATAGTATATAATCTTTTTGCTGATTCCTTTTGCTTTCTACAGCTTTTCCTGTTGTTGATGAGCAGTAGCCGCTATATGTTAATTGTTGCTCTACTACAGCACGGTATTGTGGGTTTGTGGCTGTTGGATTACCATTGGTGTACCAACTGTTATCACTAGCAAGAGTTCCCGAACTCCAAGCGCCAACAGAAAGACGACCTGTAGTTGAGTCGTTAAAGTTGCACGAGAATAACACCTCTGCATTCATTGTGCTAACAGCTATCACAGCTGCGCACAGGAGGGTAAAAATCTTTTTCATACGCGTTAAATAATTAAATAGTTTGATTTTTTATTTGTTTTATAATTTTTGAGCCATTTTTGATAGTTTTGGACCAAAAACCTTTCTTTAGTCTGTATTGTATTACCAAATTGGGTGCAAAGGTACAACTTTTTTCTGACATGCGCAAATTTTTTGTAGAAAAAAGCGAATTTTAGTTGAATTTATTTGTTAAAATGAAAAGAAATGGCGGTTTTTGATGACTTTTTGATAAGTAAATTGTGCGCTTTTCTTTCCTTTGTGTCAATACGCAACAGAAATTTAAGTTCCAGAAAATAATTTTTGATCGCTAAAGACCCGCGAAAAACCCGCGAAAACAATTCACAATGCACAATTCTTAGCCCTAAAGGGCACGATTATTTGGCGAGCCAAATTTTCACAATGCACAATGAGAGGCGCGAGAGTGGCGCGAGAGTGGCTGATTGAGTGCTGTGAGTCGGCTGTTTTGATAAGTGGAGTTTACAAAATGTCAGCGAAAGATGCGAGAAACTGATATTTTGTAAAGCGGACTCTTCAAAAATTAGAAATTTATCGTTTTTGTGCTCAAATATTTGCATAGTACCCAAAAAAGCAGTACCTTTGCAGCGGATTTCAAAAATAGTACTCAAATCCCGCACACGAATGCGTCAATTCGCAATAATCGATCTTTAAAATTACAAAATTATGAAAAAGGTATTATTTAGTCTGTTGACCTTAGTATCATTGGTTGCAGGAGGTACCTTAAGTTATGCCGCCAAGAACACCAATGATAATTTCACGGTACGTTTCCGCGAGAACACCTTAGTGGTAACATCCGCTCAGATGGAGGAAGCGCGAATCTATTCGATGCAGGGCAAACTGCTACAGAAAGAGAGAGGCAACTTCGTAGAGTTCGAACTCGACCGCGGTACCTATCGTCTCTTCGCCAAAGTGAACGGTGACACCGTAACTCGCAGAATAGAACTGCGTTAGCAAAAAAGAGCCACACGGCTCTTTTTTTTATTCTTAGCCCTAAAGGGCACGATTATTTGGCAAAGCCAAATTTTCACAATTTACAATACACAATTAGCGGCTTGCTCTGATATAGAGGGGTATGGAGATGGCTAAGAAGACGAAGTTAGGGATCCATGCCGCCATGAAGGGGCTCATTACATTATTGACTGAGAATGTGGTACTTACCGTAGAAAAGAGAATATATGCGGCGGTGAGCACGACACCGATACCTAAGTTCTTACCCATACCTCCCCGCACTTTGCGGCTACTCATCGTCACACCTAAAAGCGTCATGATAAAGGCTCCTAAAGGCGACGCCCAACGTTTATGGTATTCCACTTCGAAGGCTTTGACGTTTCCGCTTCCACGCGCGCGCTGGCGTTCCATATAATGTCTCAGTTCGGGTGTGGTCATTTGTTGTGCCTGCTGGGCGGTGATGAAGAGTTCGTCAGGAATAATCGGTAATTGGATATCTAATCGTTTGCCGCGATCCAGGGTCTCGCGCATTGCGTCAAACTGCCGGCGGGTATAATTATCCAAATGCCAGTATTCCAGCGAATCATAGTAGATACGATCCGCCGTGATACGTTCCACCAAGGTCTTGCCCTCAAACTGCTCGATCGAACACCTGTATCCGATCCCCGAGCGGCGCTGGAAAGATTCGATGTGCAGGATTCTTCCCGGCTCGACCTCTAATTGCATGTTTCGTGCGTTCTCGGTGGTGAAATGCTCGATGTATTTATCGGTGAATTGCAACATTCGTTCGCTGCTTTTGGGGATGATCCAACCTCCTAAGTACATGCCCAAAGCAAAGAGCAGCCCCGCCGAAACGGCGTAAGGCACCATCAGACGGTGAAAACTCATGCCGGCCGCGTGCATCGCGATGATCTCCGAGTTGCCCGCCAGTTTGGAGGTGAAGAAAATGACGGAGATGAATATGAAGAGCGAGCTGAACATGTTCATGTAATACGGCACGAAAGGCACGTAATAATCCAAGATGATCTCTTTGAGAGGCACTTGGTTTTCAAAGAAGTCGTCCATCTTCTCCGTCAGGTCAAACACGATGGCAATAGACAAAATGAGTACGATCGAGAAAAAGAACGTACCCAAAAATTTCCTGATAATATACCAATCGAGCTTTTTCATTACAGCCGGTTCATGATATTCGGCATGACGGATTCTTTCCAGGTGTGGAAATCTCCGGAGAGGATGTGTTGACGCGCCTGTGTGACGAGATCAAGATAGAACGCCAAGTTATGGATCGATAGGATCTCCAGACCCAACATCTCCTGGGCATGGATCAAATGGCGTGCATAGGCTCTGGTGTAGGCATGATCGACGTAACTGGTGCCGGTAGGATCCAATTCGGTGAAATCGTCCTCCCATTTCTTGTTCCGCAGGTTCATGACGCCGTTCCAAGTGAAGATCATGCCGTTTCGTCCGTTACGTGTAGGCATGACGCAATCGAACATGTCCACGCCGCGGTCGATGGCTTCCAATATGTTCCACGGCGTACCGACGCCCATGAGGTATCGCGGTTTGTTTTGCGGCAGGATGTCGTTGCAGACCTCGATCATGTCATACATGATTTCCGTAGGTTCTCCTACCGCCAGACCACCTATTGCATATCCGTCGCGGTCCAAGTCTCTCAGCCGTTTGCATGCCTCCTGCCGCAAGTCCGTATAGGTACATCCCTGCACAATAGGGAAGAGGTGCTGCTGATAGCCGTAGAGGTCCTCCGTGCTGTCAAAGCGGCTGATACAGCGGTCTAACCAGCGATGGGTTCTGTCCATGGAGTCCTTGGCGTATTTCTTATCCGCCGTGCCGGGGCAGCATTCGTCAAAAGCCATCATGATGTCCGCGCCTATCTCGCGCTCTATATCCATCACGCTCTCAGGGGTGAAGAGTAACTTGCGTCCGTCGATATGGCTGCTGAAGCGCACGCCCTCTTCTGTCATTTTGCGTATGTCAGTCAGTGAGAAGACCTGAAACCCGCCGCTATCAGTGAGTATAGGTCGTTTCCATCCCTCAAACCGGTGCAGACCTCCCGCTTTGCGCAATATCTCCGTGCCGGGACGCAGGAAGAGATGATAGGTGTTGCCCAGAATGATCTGCGCCTTGATATCGTCCTCCAGTTCGCATCGTTGCACGCCTTTCACCGTACCGACTGTACCTACAGGCATGAAGATAGGGGTAAGGATGTCGCCATGATCCGTGTGTATCACACCGGCTCTTGCGCCAACGCCCTTTGCCTCGCTATGTAATTCAAAAAATGCCATTTAACAGCTTAACACTTTAACGGTTTAACAGCTTAACGTATTGCCCTCTCCGGGGAATACGATGCTTGGTTTAAAGGTCTTAGCCTCTTCCGGGGTCATCAAGGCATAAGCCATGATGATGACGGTGTCTCCCACTTTGACCAGATGCGCGGCTGCACCGTTGATGCAGATACATCCGCTGCCTCTTTTTCCGGGGATGACGTATGTCTCAAGTCGTGCGCCGTTGGTGTTATCTACCACTTGTACCCGCTCGCCTGCATAGATCCCGGCGGCTTCCATCAATGCCTCATCAATTGTGATAGAACCAATATACTCCAAATTGGCTTCCGTCACCTGTACGCGATGGATCTTGGATTTTAATATATTTAGAAACATTATTACTAAGGTTTTATTCTTCTTAATAAACAAACTTAATCCATTTGTTTTTGCGTCCTAATTTGCCGTTAACGGCTTGCTGCACCATGTATATCTTGCCTTTCTCAAAGCGTGCAACGCCCAACGGATAGATCAATACATTCTCCACAACGGGTATCTGGTACACTAATCCACCTGCGTTGTCGAAGAAATAGAGGTAGTCTCCGTCCTTCGCCTCGGTGAGGTAAATAGCGTGTTGTGCGGGGTTGTAGTTGATTGCGTCGTATCCTACCGCCAAGTGTTTGCCGTCTTCTGAAGTGCCTTTGATCGTAGTTACTTTGACAGGGTCGGACAGATCCGTCAGGTGCTCTTCGCAGCCTTTGTCCAAATCCGTACATTGCACTTGGTAATAGTAGGTGCTTTCCGATTGGAGTCCGGTTAATACGTAAGAGAAGGTTGATCCCCCTGCGCTTGGCTCGATGGCTAACTCTCTGCCCTTGTAAAGATACTTGATCTCCTGGGAGGTAGTAGCCGTAAAGGCATCAAACGCTATACCTGATCCCCCGTTATCTAACCATGTAAAACGGAATGCACGGTAGTTGAGTGCTTCGTCAAAATCGTAGTTGGCGGTACATTGTTTAGACTGATTTGACATCAAAATGCGGTCTAACAGCATCCAATCCGAGCCGTCATATACTTCTATTTCCATTACGCCGATGGTGTCAATAGGTGATGTAAAGGCGTTATACCAGAATGAAATCTTGGAAACGGCGGAAGGATAGGTTTCCGTAGTGACTTGGTCGCCGAGGTTCTTGAAATACAATGCGCGACTTCCGTCTGCTTTTGCAGAAGTAGTGATCAAATTGGTGTTACTCTCCCATCCGTGCTCGCGGATTTTGGCAAAATCATTGAAGTCCTCAAAACTCTGAACATAATCGGTAGTACCTTCGTTCATTTGGTAAACGGTGAGATAATACATTTCCGCATCATCCACTTTCTTCCATCGAGCGGTGAAAGAGGATGGAGTGATTTGTTGCGCTTTCAATGTAGTAGGAGCATAGACGTAAGTGGGACGCGGAGAATGTCCTAACAGCGGCATGGAGATGCTGGCTGTTTGTGCACTAATCAGCAGTGTCGCCTTTGTGTCGCTACAATTCTTCTTTGTAGGATGGAAATTCACCCAAACAAGTTGCTCGATAGTAGAATCACTCTTTGGGGTTAACTCAATGGTGTTCTTCCACGCATCGCTGGATAATTCCGGGCATGAGTCACCGGCATAGAGGAAGAAGGTGTTGGCACTGCACGAAAGCGAAATAGCCGCTTCAGGATCCATGCCTGTTCCTAACAACTCAAAGGACTCCGGTTGCCAATCCACTACTTTTTTCTTATCAGACATAGTAGTGGTCAGTTCGATAGATTCTTTGTCCGCGCGCAAAGTGGAGCCACCTTCGCTCATATAAGTGAAATTGATCACATTACCGGCTTCTTTGATGTTAAAAATAGGTTGTTGGAGCTGCGTTCCATTGTGGAGAACGGGGCTGAATGTAGTAACATTGTTCGTACCCGGGTACACATCCGAAGCCCGTCCGTCATCATAGTTGCTGCGTTTTTTCCAGCCTATGCCGTTTGCCTCCTCCATGTGCATACGCATTAAAGTAGGACCGTTATTGGGCGTGTTGTTTCTCCAAGCAGATGCACTATAGTCGATATGCCATACGATCATACCTTGTCCGGGCAGATACGCATCCCATCCGTTCGCTCCGCTACGATAATCGAGCATAAAGAACTCGGTAGGGTTAGGTGATGAGCCGTTGAGGTTATGTGTCGAAGCTGCAATGAGATACGCTTCTTTTTTGAAAGGTATGTCAGTCAAGGTATATTGACCCGGCAGGACCAATTGTTTAGGTGTTAACCATCCCTCAAACATACGCTCATATGCAGAGAAAGTAGGAGGTGTGTTACCGCCGTTATTGTAGCTACCCTGACACATGATATCCCAGTTACCTACGGTGTAATAATTGTATTTGGTGTCGTAGAAATCCGGTTGCCCGATGACATGACCGAACTCATGGCAGAACGTGCCGACACCGCAGCGCGTGTTTCCTGCACTTCCTTTGTATTCGGAGGTACAAGCATATGAAGCCAAAAGCACACCGTCCAAGCGGATATTCATATAAGAGATATTGCTTTGGTGCGGCCAAATAGTTTTTTCTCCTCCGCCTTCCGCTTCGTTATGTCCGGCATAGAAGACAAAGACATTATCCAATACACCATCGTTGTTGGTGTCATAATCGCTGAAATTGACGCCTTCATCGTGCGCCATTTGGCAAGCTTCAGCCACCATTTCGTTGGCATGCGCACTATTGCTGGTACCGATATTCGCTCCGTAGTATTCCATCTTTTGGGATAGTTTGTACGGACCAAAACAATCAAATTGCGGCTGGAATAGGCTATCCGAGGAGGCAATATAATAATCCCGGCAAGAGCCGGTAGCTCCATTGTGGTTATAGCCGGATTTCATCAAGAGGTCTTGGAAATTCTGTAAAGTCTGTTCGAAATCCAAGTCGCTGAAGCCGACGAGTAAAACGAGGCTACGGGGTGAACCGAATCTCGGGAAGGAGAGATCTCCGGCACCTTGAGCGGCGCGACGGATAGAGCGGATTTGCGCCGCTTCCGAAAGTGCTTCCGCGTCACGACGACCTTGTAATAACTCTCCGTCAAGCGACTCGATGTATGAGTGAAACTCGTCACCGTACATACGTGCCATTACCTTTGTTCCGTCCGGTTTGGTGTACTCAAAAGGTTCCGGACTTGCCATTACAGCCCATGCGCTTGTGCAGCATACCAACGCTGCTACCAATATTAAAAAATATTTTTTCATAAGTGTAGAATTTTCGTAGTAAATGCCTATTTCTCCAAATTATGGGTGCAAAGGTACAAAAAAAATCCCACATACGCAAGTGTATGCAGGATTTTTTTTAATTTTTTAATCTAAAAGATTATTTTTTTACTACGAAACGATCCAATGTCTTTACATTATGCTTAACTTGAACATCGTTGTAGGGGCGAACATAGCGTTTGATAGCGACTTGTTCGTCACCGCTTTCTTCCTCTTCCTCTTCCCAGTTCTCATAGTAAACATCCATAGTCATAGCCTCAGCCGGACGACGGATAGTGTATTTGGTTTCTCCGGTTTCCGGATCTTTCTCCTCATCGTAAGCCAAACCATAGAGACCTTGTAACCAAGTGATGTTTTGCTTGTACATTACGGATTCCTCATCGCCTCTGATCAAACCTTCACCAACAAATGCTTGGTATTGGTATATTTTCTGTGCATTGTAGTCGATGTAGTGCATAGCTTGGTCGTAGATGCAATCGTCAAGAGTAAGGGTCGTGTCAACACCGTCCAAGAGGTCAGCCCATTTCTGGATATCAATGAAATGACCCGGTTTAACCATATAAGCGCTGTCACCGGTAGCGTTTTCCTGGATGCGCAGACGGCTTGTACCAACGTAATATCCGTTGTATTTACCACCCTCGTAGTTATTATCATCAATGATGTAAGTAGGCACATTGCTGAGGATCATTACATAGCCGGCACCGGACATTGAACCTTTCGCATTATCGAAGGAGAGGTTCTTGTCCCAAACATGCCACTCACCCGGGCAGAGTTTGCAGATAGCCGCCGTACCATCGCTGAAATGAACAGAGTCGCGGAAATCACCGGTAGTGGTTGTTTTGTCCAAGCTCCAGAGCGTGAAGCCACCTAACTCGAACAAATCGCTTGCCTGACGAACACCGAGGATCATACTGTCTTTGCCGATACCTTCAGCTTCAGCATAGATGACAGTGTTGCCTTCTTCCAGACCGTTGATCAAACCGAAGCTGGTAACTGAAGCAACTGCGGGATCGCTACTGGTGTAAGTTACTTTCGTGTTAGCCGGAGTAACGTCCACCTCTACTTTGATTTCGTCACCGATGGCAATTTCGCGAGCAGGATATTTCATCTTAATGCTGCCTTTAGAACTCGGTTCAGAACCTCCTTGACCTTGGCATCCGGTCATTGCAAGAGCAGCTATCGCTACTGTTGCAAAATAAAGATACTTTTTCATACTTTAATAAATTTAATAATTTAATTTGTTTTTGTTATATGTTTGACCGAAGTCAACTATTATTTTCTTACGAGCACTTTCGCGCCGTTATTACTTTCTTCGCGTAGAATAGGGTTATAGTAATACTCGGAAGTTGGCAACTCAAAGGTGTACACACGCGGCGTGGTAGGATCTGCTTCTTTCTTGCTACGACGGTGGTTTTCACCTAATTTAACCACTTCTCCGTAGCGGCGTAGTGTTTGCAATCCGAATCCTTCTCCCCAGAGTTCTACACGCCAGTTAGTACGTACAGCTTGCAACATGTCTTCTTGGCTGTTGAGCGTAGCTTTCCATGCCTCGTATGCCGTTTCTTGTCCATCCACGACGCGGAGATCGGTAATAGCGAAGAGGTATTGCTTAGCAGAGGTCAGGTCGTTTCTGAGTGCAGCCGCTTCTGCAGCGATCAAATATGGTACTTCTGCGCGCAGATAAACGTCGTCGCTCAACCAATCACGGTCTCCCATGATAGTTTTGCTGGTAGCGGAGTAGAACTTGCCGTCCGGTGCGAAACGGTAGCGGTCTGCGCTCTTGGAGTCTTTCGCTTTCATCATATCGTAGTACTTGTTCCACCAGCCTTTCCGTTTATCCCATTCAGGGATGCTGTCATACAGGAGCATATCAATACCTTTGATATCGCCTGCGGCTGCATAACTATAGGAGTAAATATCGCATTGACCGAAGAACGAAGCCAAGCTGGTAGTGTTCTCAACGGTTACTTCTTTACCCCAAAGCCAGTTGTTGCTTGAGATGTCGTTAAAACCGGTGGTTAAAACATCCTCCTTAGGTAGCAAGGTGTTCGGCATTTTTGCAATTGCCTCAGTAGCATATTTAAAGGCATTGACGCTGTCATGCTTGTTGAGGTACGAGTATGCCAAATAAACACGTGCGATGTCTGCATTCATCTGGATCTTTGTATAACGCTCTGCGGGATATTTCTCGAAATAAGCGATTGCAGTGGTCAAATCCTCTTCGACACGCAGATATACATCCGCAGCGGTTGCACGCTCACGACCTTTGACGGTATCGGTTTTCGTGTCTTCCTCGGTGTAAATGGGGAATGCCAGTTCTGTAGTGATTTCGCCTTCTTTGATGAAATAGCGGCATAATTCCGAGTAAGCCCATCCGCGGAGCGCCAACATCTGTGCATAATATCCACCGTTGTTGTATGCCGCCTCGTCGAGCGTATCTGTTTTTACGGTCAGCGACGGGTGCCCCATTTCGTCAATGAGGTTGATGGTTCGGTTACAGTGACGAATGATGCTGTAGTAAAAAGCCCAGTAATATCCTTTACGGGTATAGGTTTGCGCTAATTCGTCCGTATCAAACCAACCGTAGTTTCTGGTGCGCATAGCTACATCGCCACACAGAATGTCGCCATACAAATCGATAGCGCGTTTGCCGAATGCATCGTGGTCACCGCCGTACGGATACAGCAAGGGATAAGCACCGTTTACAGAACCTTGGATAATATCATCCATCCGTTTGAACTGAGATTCTGTGATGGAACTACCCTGAGGGTATTGCTCCAAATAACTTTCAGCACAGCCGGTAGCAAGTATTCCGACCATTGCCAATACAAAGAAATATTGTAACTTTCTCATAATCTTTTCCTTTCTTAGTTAATGGTTTAGAATGTAATCTTAATACCACCCATGATGGTTGACAGCGGGCTGTAAGCGTGCGTGTCAGAACCGCTGGTGAACGAAGTCATCGGGTTGTAACCACGGCGTGCGGTTGCGATTGCCAAGTTGTTTCCCGCAACATAGATGTGTAATTTATTCAATTTAATCTTCTGGATCATCTTCTTTGGGAAATTGTAACCAATCTGCACGTTGCTCAAACTCAGGTATGAGTTGCTCGTCAGGAATCGTGAAGTAGCGGCACTTGCATATTGGTCAAATTCTCCTGCACCATTGGACAAACGCGGAATATCAGTGTTTGTATTCATTTGTGACCAAGAATTGCGCATATCCACGTGCCAGTTATGGCTACCAACCTGTCCGTTCTGCATCAACGACATGTATGTATAGTCATATCCATAACCGCCCAACTGATATTGGCAAGAGATGGAAAGGGTAGCACCATATGCTTCCAAGTCGGCACCAAAACCACCGGAGATAGCCGGCAAATAAGACTTACCCAAATACTTGCTGGTAGCAGTTGTCAAGTCGTTGGTGGTAGTTGTCTTGAGGTATTGCTCCGGATTATCCACACCGGCATTCTTTTGGTCTTGGATCCACTGATACAAGGACGGAATGTAGTTGTATTCATTATTACCCTTATCCGCCATGTAGTTGCCGTAACGGGAATCATAATATGCCTCGAAGAGGGAGTTACCTTTTTCATCTACGCCCATGTATTGTACGTTATAGTGATCAAACATGGAGTGTCCTACCGCCATTGCGCCGTTCATTACCATGCGGTGACCCGGATAATCCTCCGGCATCTGGGTCATGTAGTTCACATAGTGTGCACCATTGAGCATAAGATCCAATTTGATGTTACGTGTATCCACCGCGTGTGCTTTGAACGTAAACTCAACACCTTGGTTCACCATCTCTGCATCATTGGTAGGAATAGTTCCTTTTGCCAGAGAAGGAGCTGTGGTTTGAGGGAACAACATGTTGTCTGTCAACTTATAGAAATAGTCAAGTTCTACATCCAGGTATTTCGCGATGCTGAACTCCAAACCGAGGTCAACCGAGTTGGTGCGCTCCCAGGTGATTTCCGGGTTTCCTAAACTACCCTCGGTAAAACCGATACGGTTGTTGGAGTTGACGATTCCGTACATGTTGGTATAACTATAGAGCGAGTTGATCTGGTTACCGAGTACACCCCAACTCAAACGCAGTTTACCATCTTTCAACCAATCCTTGGCATCCGAATCGTTGATGAAGTCTTCGTTGGTGAAGGTCCATGCTGCACCCACTGAGCCGAAGTGACCCCAACGGTGTCCTTTTGCATAGCGGGAGCTACCATCTGCACGATAGTTGGCGGTGATGGTATAGCGTTCCTTGAAGGTGTACATCGCGGTTGCAAAATAGGCATCCAACGCATAGCGGGTGGAATTACCCTCTATTTCATTCATCTTAATGGCATTACTGAGCTCCAAGCTTGCGCCGTCTGCCAGATAAGATTTATAGCCATATTGGGCATTTGATTGATACAGATAGTTCTCATGACCCGCCATAACACGCATGGTGTGGTCGCCAAACGTACCGTTGTATTCCAACATCTCTTGTGCGGAGACGGTGAAGAGGTTGGAACTCTGTTGCAGAATACGACCAATACCCTCCGCATCGCCATAATACTTGTTGGTCAACTTCGAGTAACGGTTGTTATAGTAGTGCAGACCGGCATTGACGATGAATTTCAGGCCTTTGTAGAGTTTGAACTCCAATGAAGTCTTTGCGTCCACCTCGTGTTGCACTTGGTTTTGTTTGTCCAGACGGAGCGAGCCGGCAGGGTTGATACCCAAACCGAAGGAACGTCCCAAGTCATTACCATAGTCGTACATCAACATTCCTGTGCGAGGATCAACAGGGATATTACCATTCTCATCGCGCACATAAACCGGATAGATGGAAGGAATAGCGTTTACATAGTAAAAACCATTGTTCATAGCACCCTCGCCATCTTGTACGGGGTTATTCATCGAATAATAGGTATAAGCCAAATTGACATTACCTTTCAACCATTTCTTCGGCTCATAATCCACATTGGAACGAACAGAGAAACGGTTAAAGTCAGACGCCTGATAATAGCCTTCGTCTTTCAAATAACCGATAGAAGTAAAATATTTTACTTTCTCGGATCCACCGTGGAGTTTGACACTTGCGTCTAATTTCTGTCCGACACGGAAGATGGCATCTTTCCACGACTCGAGATTCTCATAGCCTGTGCTACGCGGGATACGAGTATCGAACGCATAATCCACTAATTTATTTCCGGAAACATTGTAGTTAATCAAGTTTTTACCCTGTGCTTGCCACAAGTTATAACCGGCAGGGATACCATTGCCGCTAAAAAGATCGATGCTGGCGTTCTTTGCAGCATTCGAGGCGGATTGCTGGCTCTCAAAAAATTTGGAGTTATACAAGCTCAACCATGATAATTGCACATACTCCTCCGGCGAGGTGATGACGTCATAGAGCGGCAACAAACGCATGTTAGCACCGTATTTGACATCCACGTCGATATGTCCTTCGTCGCCCGAAGTACCTTTTTTGGTAGTGATGACGATCACACCGTTCGCACCACGTGCACCATAAAGAGAGGTAGCGGTTGCGTCTTTCAAGATCGTAGTAGAAGCAATATCGCCCGGGTCAATAGAAGAGATGTCACCGTCGTAAGTTACACCATCTACTACGTAGAGCGGAGCAGTACGTCCGTTTACAGAACCATAACCACGGATGAGAATGGATGCATTTGAACCCGGCTGACCGCTGGTGTTGACAACTTGCACACCGGCAACCTCACCTGCCAAAGCTTTGGAAACCTCTGAAGGGCTCTTTTTCTCGATGTCGTCTGCACTTACAGCTTGTGCAGAACCGGCATACGAACCTTTACTTACGTTACCGAAACCGGTGACTACGACTTCCTGAATCACTTCAGTATTCTCGGTCATCACAATTTTCAAGTTCGTTCCGGCAGCAACCTGTTGGGTAGCCATACCAACGAAACTTACGACCAGTGTCTTCACAGACTCCGGAACGTCCATCTCGAATTTACCGTCGTAATCCGAGATCGTACCCTGTGTGGTTCCCTCTGCCTGGATGCTCGCGCCGATAACCGGCTCGCCCTTAGAATCGACTACCACACCGCTTACTTGTTTCTCAGCGTACAGACCTACTGTCAGCATCGCCAAAAACAAAAGTGTAAAAATCTTTTTCATTGCGTTGTTTATTATATAAAAAATATTATTAATTATGTTCGCACGTACGTGTAAAGACGAAAAAATCGCACAAAGGTACTACTTTTTTTTCATATAACCAAATTTTTTGGCAAAAAAGTGATATATTTGTGCATTTTTTATAATAAATGTTACAAAAACAGATTATTTGTATGTCAAAATGAAAGCATTTTCGGGTTTGAAGATTTCTTGTGCAACTTTTAGGAGCTGTTCGGGTGTCGTTTGTTCAATTCGAGTCATTACTTCCTGCCAATTAGGAGCTTCGCCTCGGTACAAAACGGACTTAGCCATCGCCAAAGCGCTGTTTTCCTGATTTTGGGCGGAGATCGCCAATTGTCCCCGTAGTTGCTCCATAGAGTGCTTTAGTCCGCTTTCCGTCATGGGGTGCGTGCGGAATTTGTTCAATTCGTTCTCCACCAGTTCGCGGCAAAGCGGAAAATCCTCCGGGTCGCACGCCCAATAGACGCACCAGTAGCCCGTGTCGCTCAAAGGAGTATAAGTCGATTCGATGGTATAAACCAAGCCTTTTGCTTCGCGCAGACTGAGGTTCAAGCGGCTGTTCAAACTGCCGCCACCCAAGATATTATTGAGGAGGAACATCGTCAGTTGGTTTTCATGACCGATAGGATAGGCTTTTCCGCCTAACATGGCGTGGACCTGATGGGTGTGTTTTTTGAAAGACCGCTCATGTTCATTTTCAAGCCCATTTTCGCGGGTGTTTCGCGGGTATTTCGCGGGTATTTCGCGGGTATTTCGGGATGTCACTCCGGAAAACTCCTTTTCCGCTAACCTGAAAATCTTCTCGGGTTTGATGTTTCCCTGGCAGAAAACGACCATGCGGTCGGGCGTATAGTGGGTTTTCATCCAGTTGAGCGGGAAGTCGGGTTTGGAGGAAATATGACGCAAGGTCTTTTTCGTGCCCAAGATAGGCATTTCCAAACTTGTGCCGGAAAAGACGAGGTTCTCGAAGTCATCGTAGATTAGTTCGGACGGGCTGTCGTTGTAACTCTCGATCTCGTCGAGAATGACCATCCGCTCTTTGTCCGTTTCTTCTTTTTTGAAGGTGGGTTGCAAGATCATCTCCGCGATGAGATGCAGGGTGAGTTGTACGTGTTCGCAGAGGATAGCGGCATAGAAAGTGGTCTCTTCTTTGGTGGTATAAGCGTTAATTTCTCCGCCGATACCTTCTATGGCATGAATGATCTGCCGTGCGGAATGATGTGCAGTGCCTTTGAAGACGCAATGCTCGATATAGTGCGCCATACCGTTCTCTTCCGGCAGTTCATCGCGCGTGCCGGCTCCGACCATTACACCCACATATGCAACGGGAGAAGGTGTCTGTCTATGCACGATTTTGACGCCATTTGGTAAAATATGATAAAAAGTTTGCAAATTTTCTTGCATATGTCAATTTTTTTTTGTACCTTTGCACCCGATTTCAAAGTTTTGTTAGTTTGAAATGGTTTGAAATGGTTTGAAATTGTTTGAAATTGTTAATTTCCCCAAACCAAACAATCAAACATGGGCTTTGCCCAAACGCGAGCGGCATTGGCGGAATTGGTAGACGCGCCAGACTTAGGATCTGGTTCCGAGAGGAGTGAAAGTTCGAGTCTTTTATGCCGCACTTTTTTTGTTTCTGCTTATTCTTCCTCTATCCTACGCTGAATAACCTCCTAATCACCCCGTAATCACCCCGTAATCACCCCCTTATCACCCCCTTCAATATCAGTTTTGGCACGTTCCCATAGTGCATCCATTTCGGCAAGGGTCATGTCTTTGAGTTCACGTCCCTGCTCTTTGGCTTTTGCCTCGATGTAGTTGAAGCGACGGATGAATTTGAGGTTTGTTTGCTCGAGGGCGTTGTCAGGACGGATTTTGTAGAGGCGTGCGGCATTGATCAAAGAGAAGAGCAGGTCGCCGAACTCTTCCGTCATGTGAGATCCGCCCATATTGGCGGATACATTTTCGGGAGATCCGCCAATATGGGCGGATTCTTTGCGCATTTCTTCTTCGAACTCGGCTATTTCTTCTTTCACTTTTGCCCAGACATCCTCTTTGTTTTTCCAATCGAAGCCGACATTTGCGACTTTGTCCTGTATGCGGTACGCTTTGATGAGGCTCGGCAAGGAGTCGGGAATGCCGCCCAAGACGGTTTTGTTGCCGCCTTTCTCTTTGAGTTTGACCTGTTCCCAGAGTTTGGAAACATCTTCGGCATTCCTGGCGGCTTCGTCTCCATAGACGTGCGGGTGACGGAAGATGAGTTTGTCGCACAGGCGGTTACAGACATCGGCAATGTCAAAATTGTCGTGCGGCTGCTCTTCTGAGGACAAGTCCGAGAAATTATTCTTATCCTCGGAGCCCATCTTGGCATAGAAAACGACGTGCAAGAGGACGTCTCCTAACTCTTTGCTGATCTCGTTCATGTCATGGCGTGAGATAGCGGTTGCTAACTCGTATATCTCCTCGATGGTGTTTTGCCGCAGACTGTCGAAGGTCTGCTTGCGGTCCCATGGACATTTCTCCCGAAGGTCGTCCATGATATCCAATAATCGCCCGAAGGCGGCTAATTTTTCTTCTCTGCTACTCATAGTTACAAAGTGTTAAATGTCCCTTGTTGTCCAATTTGGCGTACGTCCACAGTTTGAAACAGTCGCCCAAGATCACTACGCGGCTACCGGAAGCGATTTGCAGATCCAATTCAATATGGCGGTGACCGAAGATATAATAATCACGGTGGTTGCCTTGCTGCTCCTGGTCTTTGGCAAAGAGCACCAGTTCCTCTTTGTCCTCGCCTTTGTAGGGACAGGGTTTAGCAAGCTCTTTGAGCCGGCTGTTTTTCGCCCAAGTGTAGCCGAATTTGTTACCCCAGCTCGGCGGCAGGCATCGGAAACAGAACTGCAAGAAGGGGTTTTTGAAGATTTCGCGCAGACGCATGAAACCTTTGATCTTCTTGCGGATCTCCTTTGGGTAGAGTGTTTCCCAATTGGAGGGCAACAGTCCGTCGCCGTGCGCCAGATAAAGCGTTTTGCCGTAACGGGTGATGGTACACGGCGCATAGTGTATCTGCGCGCCGGTTAACTCAGCCAAACCGCCGAAGGTCCACAAGTCATGGTTTCCCGTGAAGATATGTACATGGATGCCTTTGGAGGTCAGTTTGCGGATCTCCTTGCAGAAGGGATGAAAGAGCTTCTTTTTGGAGTCGTGCATGAAGTACTCCATCCAGAAATCGAACATGTCCCCCAACATGTAGATCGACGCGGCATCCTTGCTCATCTCCTCCAAGAGGCTGATGAGTTTCTTCTGATGCGGCCAGGGTTTTTCGATTGCCAAACTGCCTAAATGGGCATCACTGAGGAAATAAATCATATTAATTGACGATTTGACGATTTACGATTTTACGTTAGAGGAAGCCGAGTTCGAGTTTGGCTTCTTCCGACATCATATCTTTGTTCCATTCGGGTTCAAAGACGATGTTGACGTTGACATCTTTGATGCCTTCAACAGACCCCACTTTTTGGCGGATGTCCTCCACTAAGAAATCTCCGGCAGGGCATGAAGGGGCCGTGAGCGTCATGGTGATCTCACAAACGCCGTCCTCTTTTACCTCAATGCCGTATATCAAGCCCAAATCGTACACATTGACCGGGATCTCGGGGTCAAAGACGGTTTTGAGCATCTTTAATATAGCTTCTTCTCTTTCTAAAAATTCATTCATATCTGTTCGCCGTAAAAAAACGGCGACAAAGGTACAACTTTTTTTTGACATGTGCAAATAATTCTGCCATTTTGGCAGATATTTTGTCAAAGGCACGCGTTTTGAGAATTGAAAAAAAGCAAGACACCCCCCGGATTTGTTCTACGGACGGCCACTGGCAGTCCGATCGGGCAAAGCCCTTCACCTCTCAGAGGGGGAGATGAGATTAGTCTAAAAAGACACAACAAAGAGAAAAACATTTTATATCGAATTTTTAATTTATAATCATATGGCAAAAGGTAATATTGGGGTAACAAGTGATAATATATTCCCCGTCATCAAGAAATTTTTGTATTCGGATCATGAGATCTTCCTTCGCGAGTTGATCTCGAATGCCGTGGATGCCACGACGAAACTGAAGACGCTGTCGTCTGTGGGCGAAGTGAAAGGCGATTTAGGCGACACGCGCGTGCGCGTAAGTATAAATAAGGAGAAGAAGACGCTGACGGTCTCGGATCACGGTATCGGCATGACCGCTGAGGAAGTGGATAAGTTTATTAACCAAATCGCTTTCTCCGGCGCTGAGGAGTTCGTCAACAAGTACAAAGACAAAACGGAAGCTATCATCGGTCATTTCGGTCTCGGTTTCTATTCGGCATTCATGGTGTCGAAGAAGGTGGAGATTTTCTCGCAGTCGTACAAGGAGGACGCGAAAGCCGTTCACTGGTCTTGCGAGGGCGACCCCGAATACACGATGGAAGATACGATCAAAGCCGAGCGCGGAACAGATATCGTGCTGCATATCGACGATGAGTTCAGCCAGTACTTGGAGGACGCTACCATCGAGGGGCTTTTGAAGAAATACTGCAAGTTCCTGCCGGTCGAGATCGCTTTCGGCAAGAAGAAAGAATGGAAAGACGGCAAGCAAGTGGAGCTCGATGAGGAGAACATTATCAATGATGTTAACCCCGCATGGACGCGCAAACCGTCGGAACTGAAGGATGAGGACTACGACAAGTTCTACCACGAACTCTATCCGACGCAGATGGAAGAGCCGTTGTTCCATATTCACCTCAATGTGGATTATCCGTTCAATTTGACCGGTATTCTGTACTTCCCGAAGATCAAGACGAACCTCGATGTCCACCGCAACAAGATCCAGCTCTATTGCAACCAGGTCTATGTGACGGATGAGGTGGAGAACATCGTGCCGGAGTACCTGACGCTCTTGCACGGCGTGATCGACAGCCCGGATATTCCGCTGAATGTGAGCCGTTCGTACTTGCAGAGCGACAATAACGTCAAGAAAATCAGCGGTTACATCACCAAGAAGGTGGCGGATAAGTTAGCCGAGTTGTACAAAGCCGACAAGGATGAGTTCGCCAAGAAATGGGACGATATCAAGATGTTTATCCAGTTCGGTATGCTGACCGATGAGAAGTTCTACGAGAAAGCGAAAGACTTTGCGCTGTTGAAGAACTTGGACGGCAAGTACGCTACGTTGGAGGAGTACAAGGACCAGATCCGTGAGAATCAGGTAGATAAGGACGGTAACATGGTCGTGCTCTACACGAACGACCCGGATGCGCACTATACGTATATCGAGCGTGCGAAGAAGAAAGGGTACGATGTGCTGCTGATGGACGGCGAGTTGGATGTACACTGCATGTCGCAGGCGGAGCAAAAAAATGAGAAACTGCGTTTCGTGCGTATTGATTCGGACACGATCGAGAACCTCATCAAGAAAGAGGATGCGGCGAAAGATACGTATTCCGATGAGCAGAAAGAGGGCCTTCGCAAGGCGTTTGAGAGCCTGCTGCCCGAGGCAGAGAAACTGAAATACTATGTTTCCTGCGAGGCTACATCTGCGGACGCGCTGCCTGTCTTCCTGACGCAGAATGAGTTCATGCGCCGTATGAAGGAGATGTCCGCGCACCAACAAGGCATGTCTTTCTACGGACAAATGCCGGATAGTTACAACTTGGTGATCAACACTGCTCACCCGCTTATTCAGGAGTTGGTTAATAAAGAGACGAGCGAGCAAGTGGAGGAGGAAAAACCCCTCCCGGCCTCCCCACAAGGGGAGGAGAAAGGCTCGGAAGAACCTAAGAAAGAGACGGTTATTAAGACGGTGTATAAGTTGGAAGGCGAAGACGAGCGTCTGAAACAACTCATCGACATCGCGCTCTTGGCGAGCGGTCAACTGAAAGGCGAAGCCCTCGCGAAGTTCGTGAACCGAAGCGTAGAGCTGCTATAATACTCATAAAAAAAGCCCCTTCCTTTTCGGGAAGGGGTTTTTTAGTTTCGGCTTTTTATAGTTCCAACGCCGCGCATTTGCGTGCCAAGTATTTCGCCTCGTCCGCATTGAGCAGCGGGGCTACTTCTTTATAGACGCGCACGTGGTAAGCGTTGAGCCAATCGATCTCGTCCTCGGTCATGAGACTCATCTCAATGAGGTTCGTGTCATAGAAACAAAGGGTCAAGGTCTCGAAGGTCAGCCATTCATCTTCGGTGGTGGTCACTTTGGTCTGTTTGGCAGGAATGACGGTGATGAGGTTCTCCGTGCGGATGCCCCATTTACCGGTACGATAGATACCCGGTTCATCGGAGATGATGTGTCCGACCTCCAGCGCGGTGGGGTTATTGTCGGTGCGCACGTTCTGCGGTCCTTCGTGACAGCCGAGGAAATGTCCGACGCCGTGACCCGTTCCGTGACCGAAGGTGATGCCTGCCTCCCACATATACTGTTTGGCAAGTGCATCGAGTTGGTTGCCTCTTGTGCCGCGCGGGAAGCGAGCGCGCTGGAGGGCAATATGTCCTTTGAGCACGTACGTGTAGTCATCTTTCGCCTGCTGGGGAATACGTCCTCCGAGCCAAACCGTACGGGTGATGTCGGTCGTACCGTCGAGGTATTGTCCGCCGCTGTCGAGCAGCAACATGCCTTCCGGCTTCACTTCTGCGCAGTTGTCTTTCGTTGCGGCATAGTGGACAATCGCTCCGTTGCCTTGGTAGCCGGCGATCGTGCCGAATGATTCTTCGACGAAGTTCTCTCCCTTTGCCCGGAACTCATGCAGTTTCTCCATGAGGGTCCATTCTGTTTGTGTCTGACCGTTTGCAAACGCCTCTTCTTCGAGCCATTTGAAGAAACGTGTGAGCGCCGCTGCGTCCTGACGCATAGCGATGCGTTCGCCTTCCAACTCCACGGCGTTTTTCTTTGCCTTGTCAATGAGGATCGGCGATTTGGCGTTGAGGGCTTTGCATCCCTCGGGAATAGCCTCGAAGAGCGCCTCATTGACGCGTGCTCCGTCGTAGAGGACGGCGCCGCTGAGACTGCGGATATAATCGAATACCGCTTCGTACGGCAGAACGTCTATATTGTTGAAATCCAAGTAGTTCTGCGCTACCGTATCGATTTTGGCGGCATCCACAAAGAGGGTGCATTTGTCCGCTTCGAGCACTACATAACTGATCACAACGGGGTTATATTCCACATCGTTTCCGCGGATGTTAAGCATCCATGCAATCTCGTCCAACGCGCTGATTATCATTGCGTTCGCTTTCTTTTTGGCAAGTTGTTCGCGCATCCGGACTAACTTGCTTTCCACGCTCTCACCTGCAAAATCTTCGCTGTAAGGATAGAGTTTGTCGCTCGGGATAGCGGGTCTGCCTTCCGTCCAGATGGGTTTGATGAGATCAACGCTCCGGATCTCAATGCCAGCGTCTGCGAACTGCTCTTTCCATTCTGCAAAATCGTTGACGCTGAACATCTCGGGATTGATACCTATCTTTGCCCCTTGTGCATTCTCGCAGAGCCATTCGGTTATTTTCGGGCAGTCAATATCGCTTTCGCGCATCAACTCGATCGTAGTGTCTTTGAGTTCGATGCCGGCTTGGAGGTAATAGCGGCTGTCGGTCCAGAGGAGCGCTCTGTCCATCGTCACCACCATCGTTCCTGACTCGCCGTTGAAACCGCTGATCCACTGCATTTCACACCAGTGGGATGCCATATATTCACTTGCGTGCGGGTCATTTCCCGGCACGACATAAGCCGCCAAACCTTGCGCTTTCATCTGAGCGCGCAATGCGCCTAAACGTTCTAATACTGTCATAAGGATAAAAGTATAGTTTTATTTTAACATTTTCAGTACTTTGATGTGGAATTTGAGCAGACCAGTACGGTGAGAGCCGTATTCGCCGAAGTCGTATTCGATCTTGCTTTCGTCCGCTCCGAGTTCGCGGAATGCTTTTTGCAACATCTCTGCATTTTCAAAAGTTACCACGTCATCGCCCTTGGAATGAAAAATGAACATCGGTGTTTTGGGACAATAGTTGGTGGTAGCGTTCTCTGCGAGTTTGGCGAAAAGCACTTTGTTCGGCGCGTACTCCTCTCCTCCCATAGCTTCCGGACGGAGGATGGTGGAGAACTTACCGCAACCGATCCCTTTCATGAGCAGGTTGACCTGATCCATGGTATAGGCTTTGCTGTTGAGCCATGTCTTGTATCGGTCGTCTTTGAGCATCTCATCAGAGAGGAAATCTTCCTCCTTAATAGGCAACGCAAGGCTCTTGTCGTTGAGGTCGTTGGCATAGATCGTTCCTTGCAGGAACATCGGAACGACCGCCGGGAAGCCGATGACGTCGGTTTTCTTGGCAACATCATATGTCACTTTGGGGTCATACGGACCACCGCCGCAGAACACCTTGGTCAGCGGCAGATCTTTGTAATAATCCGGGTGCGACTCGATGAACTCCTGGGTAGCTACCGCTGCATGACCGCCTTGCGAATAACCGAAGATATAGATGTCATTGGTCTCAAACGTGTAGCCGTTCGCCTCCAGGAAGGGTCGTGCAAGACGTCCGAAATCGGCTACTGCCCGTCCTGTTGCGTTCTTGTCCAGATACGGGTGAACCATTTGATAGGTGACGCCAAATCCCACATAATCAGCGTCCACGACGGCATAGCCCTTGGTGGCCAAGAGAGCAGATAGGGTCGGACCTTGTGAGGGCGATTCGCTCAACGCAGCGTACGTATAGTGGCATGCCATGATCAGACCTTTGCATTTCTTGGATTTCGGGACGTACATGTTGCCCGAGAGAATGATCGGCTGCCCTTTGTATTCGGACTGATAGGTGCCCACGATCTGATGCACCGATGAATACGTGATCATGTTCATCAGCGGCGAGAACATCTGCATGAAGGTCGATTTGCCCTCCACTTGGTTGTAGCCCTCCGGGTCGCACGGGTCCACGTCAGGAGGCACATTGCCCAGCTGGTCCGCCCAAACGGGATATTGTTTGTCTAAATCCACGTCTCCATCGCTGATCACGTGGTAGCCGGCAGCGTCTTTCACAAACGACGTGTAGTCTTTCTTGTCCGCTTGACAAGAAGCAAGCACTAAAGCCAATATGCTGATTAAAAATATATTGTGTCTCATAATTTACAATTCTCAATTATCCATTAAAACCGGTATCCCACGGAAACATTAAACCATTTCGTCCAAAGGAGGTAAATGGCGGTGAGGGATTGCAAGTTGCTCAGCCCGCCTATTTCAGCGGTACCGAACCAGTGGTCTCGTCCGACGGAGAGGCCGAGTGCGGTAATTCCTAACGCTCCGCCTAATTCACTGCGTCCGCGGTAGTCGCCATGGATGCCGACGCCGAGTTGCACGCCCGAATAGAGGTTGACCCATTCGTGGTGGTAATACGTAAAACGAACAGAAGGCATGATACACAGATCATAGAAAAAACGCGGGTCACTCGAAGCCAGGAACTGCTTGCCCTGCGCATCCAACTGATACGAGTTGTAATCGAACATCGTTGCTCCGAAATCCACTTGACCGCCCACACCGAACCACCAGTTCACGCGGTACATATACTCTGCGTAAATGTGTCCCGTGTAGCGGTAGTGTTGGCGCACATTCATCGGCACTCCCAATTTGTTGGGCTCATCTTTCCATCGCATCGTCTCAAACATCGGGTCGCCATAACCGAGACGCACCTCATGTTTCTGTGCGCTCCGTGTCTCTTTCGTCTCCGCATTGGCGAGCAAGGGAATCAAACTGCAAACGAGCAGTAAAAGACAAATTTTCCTCATGTATTTATGTGTTTATGTTAACGTATAAAATGCATCGGTTGCCAAGCCTCGCGGTTAGGAACAGCAGGCGCGTTCTCACCTCGAAGTCCTTTGATCATCCAAGCCATGTTGTGCGCCAATGTGCGCATGGTCTGCATGCCCTCTGTGTCCTGCGCGGTTTGGCCTTCCTCACGCCCATAGGCAATGTTCCAGTACTGCGAAGTAGCCACCGGCATGTTCATCATCTGCAACGGCATCTGCAGGGCTTCGAAAGCGGCAGTAGCTCCGCCCCGACGGCAGATAGTGACAGCGGCGGCGGGTTTGTTTTGCAGGTTAGCGCCGTTCGAGAAGAACGCCCGCTGCATGATAGCCAACAGCGCGCCGTTGGGCTGACCGTAATACACCGGCGAGCCGAACACAAAGCCGTCCGCCTCGGCGAACTTGGCGGAAATGGCATTGCATACATCGTCATCAAAGACGCATCGACCGTTCCCTTTGGTTTTGCAAGTTCCGCAGGCTATACAGCCACGAACGGGCTTGTTTCCGATCCATACAATTTCGCTATCAATGCCCTCCGTTTGCAGGGTAGCTGCTATCTCGCTGAGGGCAGTAAAAGTGTTGCCGTTCTTGCGCGGCGAACCGTTAATCAGTAATACTTTCATCCTTATCTTTGCGTTTTGAGCGCAAAGTTACAACTTTTTTTTGAATTATGCAAATTTATTTGCAGGAATATGCCGATTTAAGCACTTTTAGAACTGAAAGAGAAAAGAAAAAACTTAATTTGTGAAAAATATGCTGAGGGTTAGTTTTTTTGCCCTAACCGGTGGAGATGACAGAGCATGAGTGAGCCGTCTTCGCGTCGGAGGTGCATGCCGTTTCCCTCGCAGAAAGTCCACGCCTTGCAGTTGTTGCAGGGCTCTTTTTTTCGCATCCAGGAGCGGTCACGATACAACTGAAAACCATTTTCCCAAACAGACCAGAACGAGTCTTTGTAGATATTGCCTTGATAATACTTGCCGCGGATGGACGTGCATGCGGAGATCGAGCCGTCAATTAGAATCGAAGCCACGGAGATCCCCGCTGCGCAGAGGTATAGATGGTCGCGTACACGGCCTTCATACCCGCCCAAATAGCCCTCGCAGGAATAGGATACATGGTGTCCCGCTTCGCGTTCGGAGGCTATATATTTCATCAGATATTGGAACTGATCATCCGTCAGAAGCAGTTCCTCGTTGGTGGCAGCGCGTCCCATGGGGTCAATGCCGAAGACCCTCCAATCGCGCACTCCGAGCGACCACAACATTTCCCGTATCTGCGGCAAATGACCGATGTTGCGTTGGTTAGCGCAGGTGACGACGTCCCATGTTAAGGGAGCTGGGTAATTGGTATTGTAATCCGCAATCAATCGGATCGCCCGCGTAGCCCCTTCAAAAGCCAGAGGGTGTTGGCGAAGCCAGATGTGGTCTTTCTCCAGACCGTCGCACGAGACGGTGATAGAGCGCAAGCCGGCGGCTACCAGTTCGCGGAAACGTGTCTCCGTGAGTGCCAAACCGTTGGTGACCATTCCCCACGGATAGCCGCGTAGCATGAGCGCACGACCTATATCCGCCAGATCCTTGCGCATGAGGGGTTCGCCGCCGGAGATGATGATGAGCACCTGATGCGGATCCACATGCGGCGTGATCTCGGTGTCGATCACGTTGAGAAAATCTTCCGCCGGCATGTCCGGTGTCTCGACCGAAGCCACACAGTCACTGCCGCAATGCAGGCAATGAACATTGCACCGCAAGGTGGATTCCCAGAAGAGCTGGCGCAAGGGGTGCAGTTGCTTCAAGTTCTTGCGCCGCAGGCTTTCGAGCAGGAGTGCTATTTTAAGACGCAGGTTCATCGGGCTTGGTCTGTTGCGGATGGAATGTCTTGTGTTTCCTCGTTCTCTACGGTCTCTGCTACCCGGGTTGGCTTAGGTGGTTCAGGAACGCCATATTTGACTAAATATTCTCTGCATCCGGTAAAACCTAAGACACTTAACAACAGGATGATCAGCGCATTGGCGCGGGTTAAGATTCTCTTTTTCATAACGTTTTATAATTTGAAGTTTACTGTAGCATAGCCGTTGAAAGGCATTTTGACACCTCTGGTATTATAGACGGAGTCGTACGTTACGGGTGCGAACCTGTATTGCTCGGGATAAGTCCCTGTTGAATCGGTAGCGACGACGGTTATTTCCGCGGGATATTCACGTCCGCGATACCGAATGATGGTATATTGCCCGAGCGAGTCGGTAATCGAATAATTATAGGTCAGAATATCCGGTTCGTTCTCATCGCGCACATTGAGTACAGCGACGTAAATCCCTTCTATCGGTTCGCCGGAAGTATTGGTTACCAAGCCGTTAATAATCAACCGCGGGCTGACATTGATATTACTATAGCCATTTTCATTGGGGAATGTATAGCCGGAATTCTTCGAACATCCGGCATAAAGACCGCAAACGACCAGAATTAATATGAAATGAATATATTTTCTCATGGCTGCTTATAAAATTTATAACTTGTGGTACCTAATGACGTCTCTACCCGCAGGAAATAGAAGCCGGAAGGCAAGGCGGTAATGTCTGTTTCCTGTCCGTCGGGGGATAGTATATGTCCGTTCAGATCCGAGAGAACGATTTTCTTCACTTGCAGCGAACCAATAAAATCTGTTGTCCAATACCCAATGCGGATGGTGTAGTTCCCGGGGCGTGTGATGGGACACGAAACTGCGCTGTAGCTCAGAGCGTAGAAATAATCTTCATTGTTGTAGTTGCTCCGGGTCTCCTGTATGACGACATAGGAGACGGCATTTTTCTGCGTCTCAATGAGCAGTTTGTTACCGGTTAACGAAGCCCGGAACTGGTTAGGGTCGGTCGGATCCGGCGTGCTTCCTGTAGGTCCGTCTTGTGGCATAAACTGAAAAACGGCCATCGTCAGCGGTATTGAAATCGTGTCATTGGCATGAATAGAAGCCGCCAATAAAACGAGAATTATAGTATGTATCCATTGTTTATACATGGCTTTTGGCAATCGAGATCAGCGTCTCCCTCAGTTCTTTGGCACTGACCCCAAGACGTTTGGCGATCGTATATTTGTCTTTACCGATACCGTTCTCTGCGCGGAAAAGTATTTCTGCCATTTCGGCGTACGAGAAACCTATTAGAACCAGCACGGCGATTCGGATCTCTCGTTCCGACAAACCGCGTTGCTCCAATTTGTCCACGATGCCGGAAAGGCGTGCGTTGCAGGCATTTCGGAAGAGAGGGTAGTCATTCCAGCATAATTGCGCTTTCATATCCGGTGCTTTGCTCAGTTCGAGGCATTGCTGCTCAATGCTGTTCTCGCGTGAACGGCGGCGGAGGAACCGAGCGATGCCCCATGACGCTCCGAGACACAATGCCAGCGCGATGAGACCCCAAATGATGTAACGTACTTTGGGGTTTCGGGGTTTCAGGGAGTGTTGCGCAATGAGCATGGCTTCAATCCATTCCGGCTGATTGCGTTCCAACGTCCGCTGCACATCGGTGCGTTGCGAGGAGAGCTGACGCAAATCCTCTACCACTGCCGCCGGGTCGCATTGGGTCAGAATATAATACACATCGTCCAAATAGCGCGGGTTATGGGTTTGCTGCAATACGTGGCGGGCATATATGACCGCGGAGTCGTTCTCGGCAAGAAGCGCAAAGGCTTGTGCGCGTACCATATTCATATAGACCGACGGGGCATTTATGTGAGCGGTATATAGGAGCACCGAATCGTATTCAGAGGCGTATAGGTGCGCCGCTATGCGCGATTCCAATACTTTTGCCAGAAGGGCTGAATCCTGAGACAGCAGCAATGCTGAATCAATCAACTCCAAGGCAGACGTCTTATCCGATAGTACCGCTTTCTCCCACGCCATATTATTGAGCGCAAAGGCTTGCCTAAGTGAATCGTCAGCAAGGGTGAACTGCTCCAGGGACTTGTCATACAGCGCGTACGCCAAGTCATGCCGCTCGCCTTTACGGCACATGGTAGCCATATTGCTGTACGAACGGCCTTTGAAGATATATTCCTCGGAAGGCACTTGTGTAGCAGCGATGAAAGAACGCATTGCTTTCACCGGCTCGCCTGCTTCAAGGTATTGTCTTCCCCGCGCGTAGTGGGATTCGGCAGAAGGGGATGCGCATGACACACATGCCGCCATGAGAAGGATGAAAAATACTATTTGATACGTCTTGGTCATTCTGCCTTTTCCTCTTCCGCTTCCTCTGCCGCTGATTGCAACTGTTGTTCCATTTTTTGTTGGTCCTGTTGAAATTCAGGCTCATTCTGCCAACGCCTTTCCGGGGGAGGACCATAACATGCAGCGAACGTGAACGCAACGCCTGTTAACATGCAAAGCTTGATACCCAGCTGCAAAAATTTATCAATTGTAGTTCGCATAATCCGTAAAGTTTGAATTTTTGGTGCAAAAGTACTGATTTTTTTTCATTCTGCCAAATAAATGACTTGGGAAAATAGTTGGGATTATAGCCATTTGTCCGGCAGGAAGCGTAAAAGGAAGGGCGGAACGGTGACCGCAAAATAGGTTGCAAAGGTACAACTTTTTTTGCATATATGCAAGTAAAAATGCGAAAAAAGCGCACCGAAATGCGCTTTTTTTCTTATTTACGACATTCTTACTTCACAACAGCTCCTTGTGCGTTGTAAAGCACTCCGTTTTTCTCGATGAGGAGTTGACCGTTTTGGAGGAACTTAACCGGTGAATTCTGAATGAGTGTTTCTTCTGTTCCCTGGGGTGATTGAACGGCCTCAAACGTAGCGGTCAGTTCGATGTTGCCTGTCATGGCCAAGGTAAGCGGATTGTCAGTCCGTCCGTTACTCCATTCCTTAAACTTGAAACCTTCATTCGGAGCTGCCCGGAAAGTGGCTTGAGCACAATCATATTCAACAGACGCAGATCCTTGCTGATCATCCTCTACCAATACGGTAGCCTTGTAAAGAATCGTCTCGGTGAAGTACCAGAAATATTTCCATTCATCTGCTGTGGCATAGGCATTCACACTGCCGCAAGGTACTTCCATGGTAGCATTAATGGGCACATTCTCAAAGGCATGAGGAGCGGCTACCGGAGGAACAGTTGCCGCACAGACAATCTCATTGAGTGCGGTACATTCCTGGAAGGCGTACGCTCCGATTTCCTGCAAACTCTCTCCCATACCGATACGACGCAGTTTGGAGCAGAAATAGAATGCGTAATCACCTATTTTGCGCACGTTATATGGTAAGGTGATTTCCGTTATATTCGTGTTGTTTGCGAATAAATAGGCAGGAACTTCTTCGACCATGGTGCCAAAAGTCAAATCTTGTATGACGTTATACTCAAAAGCAGTGGAATCCATCGTGCATGCTTTCGCAAGCCATGTGATATTAAGATTGTTATTTGTAAAGGCTTGTGCACCGATATATTCTACGTTCTCAGGTATGGTTACATAGTATACTGTATTAGAAGAAGAACTATAACCATACGCTTGGAATGCGCCGTAGAAAGCTCTTTCCTCAATACGCTTAACTGTTCGTGGGATAATAATTGATTTAATCAGTTGTTTAGAAGAAGAACTATAACTGCCACTTGAAGTGGTATATCCGGTTGCAAAAAAAGCATTTGCACCAATACCCGTTACCGCAAATTTTTTACCTTTGTATTCCACTGTGTCCGGAATAACAACATTTTTGTTCGCAGGAAAACTCACAGCATTTTGGGCATTAACTTTGCTATAAAACGTGCCGGTAGCGTTGCTTGTCCCGCTTGTGTAAGTACTCAGTTCAGGAGTGACCATTACTTCATTAGTGGTTCCTTCTACGTACGAATAGCCCAAAGTTATTCCCAAATAGGTATAACTGAAATCAAAGGCGGCGTGCGCGAGTGCGGATGTAAGCACTAACGTCACTAAAATGGAGAAAAATTTTTTCATAATGTTTATTATTTTAAGGTGAAACAATATTGGAAACGATCACGTGTTTCCTAATTCGCTGCAAAGGTACAACTTTTTTTTGATATATGCAAATTTTTATCGCTTAAAATAATTCAAACATCTATTTTTATACATCTCATTGGCTTCTCGAAGCCAACAATATTCCCATTTCGGGTCCGCAAAATAGACAGAGGCTTTCTCAAACCATTTGTAAGCCTCTTTCTTGTTTCCAAACGCTTTGGGCGCGTAGAATAGGGAAGTGCCGTAATAGGTCAGCGTCATCGGATCTTCCGGCGCTAAGTGCGTTGCTTTCTTCGCCAAATCCATCGCTTTGAGCGGATGAAGCGACTCATGAAGCCGCAACTCGAACACATACACCGCCGATTTGTACATCTCGTAATGGCCTGCCGGTAACTGCGTTTTTATCGCTTCCACGTGCTCTTTGAACTGTTTCACATACCGTTTGGCTTCCGGCATCAACGCCTCTTTCCCTTCTTTTTTCGCCTCTGCTACGATGTAGCCGCAGAAGCCGTATTCGTACACCAAAAGATGTGTGTTCAAAGGCGAATCCGTAGCAACGGAATCGATGTATGCCTGCCAAACCGTCATGTCTTCCCGTAGGTAAGCAGCGAATAATTCCCTGTCCGCAGAGAAGTCTTGTGCGGACAGGGAAAAACTGCATACCATACAAAGGAGCAAAACGATGCCCCTTTGTACTTTGTACATTGTTCCTTTGTACATTATTATTTGCCTCTTTCGAGCAACAAAGTGCGTGTCGGTTGATCGCAGACCTCGGTCGGGCCGTAGTACTGGATCGGACCCGGATAGATGTAACTGGTCTCGGGGTCAGCCCATGCCTCGCGGTGAGCCTGCAGATATTGGAACGGTTTGCCGTTGAGGTCCACGAGAGCCTTCTGGATAACCGGTTTCATCTTACCGTTACGTTTCTCCATGTTCATCATCATCGTGATAGGCACACCGCCTGCAATCCACTCGGCTGCGGGCTTGGTGAGGTTGCGAACGAGCGACATGTATCCGGTCTTGCCTGCTGCGATGAGGTGCGTAGCGTTCACGCCGATCGAGTAGCAGTAGTCAGCATCGAAGTTCGACGGGATAGCGCAACGGCCTTCGTAGCCGAAGAAGTGGTTAAGGGCAGAGAACTTGCCTTTGTACTCGCCGTTTGCTTTGAGGACAGCGAGACGTTTCTGAACCATTTCGATGAGCAGTTTCTCGGTCTCGATCTGCGATACCATGACGTTTCCGTGGGGGTCACGGTCGAGCGTGAGCTGTTTGGCAATACCTTTCGGCAGCGAGCGGAAGAGGTCGCAGGATGCCGGTGTCAGCATGGACTTCACGTATTCGCGTTTAGCGTCGTCTCCGTCGAGGGACGTGAACTCCTCGTTGTTAGCCAGCATGTCGTTGAGCTCCTGAATGAGGACACGCATCGCCGGAATGAACTCGATCAGACCTTCAGGAATGAGCACGGTTCCGAAGTTCAGACCTGCGTTAGCACGGGCTACGATCACTTTGACGATACCCTCAACGATATCGTTCAGCGTCATTTTCTTAGCCTCTACTTCCTCGGAGATGAGGCAGATGTTCGGCTGACTTTGGAGCGCGCACTCGAGTGCGATATGGCTTGCGGAACGGCCCATGAGGCGGATGAAGTGCCAGTATTTCTTCGCGGAGTTAGCGTCACGCTGGATGTTTCCGATAAGCTCGGAATAGACCTTACAAGCGGTGTCGAACCCGAAGGAGGTCTCGATCATCTCGTTCTTGAGGTCGCCGTCGATGGTCTTCGGGCAACCGATGACCTGAATGCCGCATTTCTTCTGCAGATAGTACTCAGCGAGCACGCAAGCATTGGTGTTCGAGTCATCGCCACCGATGATCACGATGGCCTTGATTCCCAGCTTGTTGCAGATCTCGATACCGTTGTCAAACTGCCAGGTCTCCTCCAGTTTGGTACGACCTGAACCGATGATATCGAAACCGCCGGTGTTGCGGTACTCGTCGATAATAGCACCTGTCAACTCCTGATATTTGCCGTCAATGAGACCGGAAGGACCGCCGAGGAAGCCGTACAGTTTGTTGTTCGGATTCAGCGCTTTGAGACCGTCATACAGACCGCTGATGACGTTGTGACCGCCGGGAGCCTGACCGCCGGAAAGGATCACGCCGACGTTGAACGGTTCTGCACATTTGTTCTCGCCCGTGGTGGGTTCCATGGTAATAATCGGCAGACCATATGTGTTCGGGAAGAGTTTTTGGATCTCCTCCTGGTCTGCTACGGATTGAGTTTTCTCGCCTTCAACAAGACGAACTGCTCCTTGCAAAGCTACCGGCATCTTCGGCTTATAAGCCTGACGCGCAATTTGTAATGGACTTTTTTGCATAGTTTTATATTTTAGTGTTTTAACGATTTAACAATGTAACTATATGGCAACCGTGAACGGATCCACGTATTTCACATGGCCATTCTCGCTGAAGATAAGTGGTTGATTGTCACGGCGGTGTTGCTCCACAACACTTTTCGCCGTCTCTTGCAATCCTTGACGAAGTTTGACATCAAATTCACGTTCGTTCATGATTTATTCTCCTATTCTTATCAAATGTTTCCACATTGCATCTTCCAAAACGCGAAGAGATCCCAAATGAGGAGTCTTTTGCGCGATTAATTGTGCAGGGACACTATTGTTGTTTACTATATATACTATTTCACATATCGGCATATAGAGATGCAGCAAATTGGCTATCCCGCGTTTGAACCGGCGGCGGATGTCTGTTTCCGGGATATTATGTCCTCCATTGCTCACACGCTGTGCTACACGCTGAATAGCTTGTTCTTCGTTTTCCAAGGCGAAGAAAATCAAGTGTACCTTGTAACCCAGCTGCTGCGCTCTATGCACAAGCTGCACGTACGAGCGGGTAGCCAGCGTCGTTTCTATTGCAAAATCTACACCTTGCAGCAGTAATTCATCAATGCGTTGCAACATGATTTTACCTGCCTGAATGGCTACCGATTTCGGAGCGAAGGGTGATAAACCGCGCGCTATTTCGTCTGCATTCACAAAATTGAGGCAATGCAACACATCCGGCAATAGACTGAATGATGCCGTTGTTTTGCCGGCTCCATTGGGCCCTGCGATGATATATAAATTGGGGTGTTGCATGTCCTTCAAACCAATTTTGCCTGCAAAATTACAATAAAAGTTTGATATACGCAAGTATTTGGGCAAAAAAAATCAATTCTTTTATATTTTTCTCCCCAAATGCCGCTTTCCTGTAGATTCTTGCTTTGAGTTTTGCCGCTCTGTGATTATATAATCAACAGGGATTGATCAATATTTATTCAGTGATTTGAGGAAATTATATCCGGGAATTTAAGTTTAGTTTGTCCAAAACGACCCCAAATGACCCCCAAAATGATTTGACATCCCGAAAGACCCGCGAAAAACCCACGAAATACCCGCGAAAGAGGCGCTAAAATTTCACGAAAGTGCAAGACCGCAATCTTAGCGATATTTAGCTTTCATTTCCGTGACCATCTCGCGACCATTACGGACGTGTACGTACGGTTTGGGGTGTTTCGGAGAGGTGTTTGAATCGGTTTCCGGGTCCGTTCAGGGTACGTAATAGGTCCGAGAATGGTTAACGAATGACTAAGAATATATAAGAAGAACTAACGATTTATCAGCCAATTTTAGCTGATTCATTAAAAAAAATGATGTGGCAGAAGTGGCAGAAACGGCATAAAATCGGGAAATTTATGCCACTTATGCCATTTATGCCAGTGCAAATTTAATGTATGGTAATGAGCGATAAAAAAGCATGACCACATTGACCGTATTGACCGTTTTGACCATTTAGGGGATGAAACGGTCAATACGGTCAAAACGGTCAATACAAAAAATGATGTGAGACAGTTGGGACAGTTGGGATCTCTATGAGTAACGATTCATCTAAAAATGAGCAAATTAGACAAAAGAGTCTCAAGTGTCTCAAGAATCTCAATGCAAATTTTTATAGAGGGCAAATTTGGACATGCACAGAGAAGAGTAGGGGTCAATCGTCAGTATACGCGGAGATATACTCGCGATCAACACAACTGTTCCACAGGAAATAATTACGCATGGTATATAACCGCCCTAACGCACGGTCATATTGGTCTTGCAAGTCTTTGGCTTGCTGACGCGTGTGCTCTTTGTCTTCTTTGGACATGGTTGCTCGCGCTTTATTGAAGGCTTTCAGCTCACTCCGCAAACGGGATACCTCTTTGCGCTGTTCGTCCATCTGCTCTTTGGTAAATTCTTCGTCTGTCATAAATCGGGAGGTTAGATTAGTCAACAATTATCAACAATCAGAGACAATTATTTTCTTTTTTCTTCAAGTCCAAAAACGCCCAAAACAATCCAAAAATTTATTTAACTGCGAATTATTGGATGAATTGGTGTAATTCTTTCTCGGTTATGTTTTGTCCGTTCAGGTGCCAGCCGTCGCTATCATAAATGATAGTGTCGGCATCTTTCGTCCATTTCGAACCGCGCATGAAGAGATGGTACTTCGTCCACCCATGCTCGGACATGAAGTTGTCAAAACGCTCGTGTGCGGCTTTGATGCAGGCTTGCCCCTGATGGTAAGCCTCCTTCTCGGCTTTGGTAAAATGCTGTTTCATAATTGTTTAGCAGAATCCTGTTTTGTGCGTGCGTACACTATAATATAGTAAAAATTTCTGAAAATTTAATCAAGACCTCATTTTTTTACAAAATGGAAATGGTAAGTGCTTTGGACACAGGTGAAAGTTTCTGCGGCGAAGTCTATGGATTGCACTTCGGAGGTCATGTAACTGCTTTTGGGAGATTGAATCCATACATGATAGCCGACTTTGATGCCCGGCGTGTAGCCGCACTTTGTATCGCCGACTATCATGTATTCATTGCCGCCTTCGATAAGACGGATGACCACTTCTCCTTTTGGAGCGTCCTTGAGTTCGTCACCAAAGTACGCCTCAAAATTCTCCAAGTTTTCAAATGGTTCGTACATAGTATTCTTAATGGATTTTACATCAGATATTGGACAACACTTTTCCAATCGGGGAAACGTTTAGAACCCATTTGAATCCAATGGTCTCCGAACTGCTCTGCCCCGTGATTTGGGCGGTCATCAATGAGATATGCACCCGGACGGATGAGCATGTCTTTATGATGACAAAGGATCAGGCGTTTGTAAAAAACACCCTCTTTGCGTGCCGAATCGAAGTAATGTTGCACCCATTTCACCTTGTCCGACCAAGCTGACGGATTCATCCACGGAGCCGTACTGAGGATGTAGAGGTCGTATTTCTCTTTCAATGCGCGTACAGCCTCAATAGCTCCGGGCATCGGCTCCATCAGGGCAAAGATGCCGGGTATGTCATCGTAATGCGGTTTGCCTTTTTCATCGCACTCGTATTGTTGTTTGATTTCTTCGGACACTTTCGCCAAGCCCGATTTGAAATCCACCAGCACATTATCCATGTCTATGAACAAAAGCGTTTTTTGCGTTTGTGTCATTATGTTTTTGTCAAATTCAATCAATTACGATAACAAATCTATTATGTCCTCCGCATCGGATCGGGTAAATCCTTTTGCTCGGATAGTGCGTCCTCCGTTTGTCTCTATAATCACATCGCAGAACACCAATCCGGCAGAGCGTGAAACACAACCTATTGCGCCGAAACGAAGTTTGACATCTTCGTATCCTATCAGTTTCTTTTTGCGATAGGTTAATGTCTCGTTATCGACATCAATAATAATCTGATCCGGAAAAACAGCATTGCCGCCTGTTACCCGGCTTGCTGAAAAATAATACATGGCTATTAGTTATTACATTTTTCTGCAATCCCAATATCCTATCCAACCTGCGTCAACTGCACGTCCTCCAAAACGTTTGAGAACTTCCTTGATTTGGTCATCTGTTGGAGATGCTAAATTGGATGCTACATGAATTGTTGTTCCACTTGGAAGACCACCATGACTGGATTTCAGTCGTAATTCAAACATTGCTGCCATAATTGTAAAATTTAAAGATTAATATTAAAGTAAACTTTTCAAATTGTGATCTACCAGATCCGCATTGAAATTAAAGTTATCTACAGAGCCACCACTTGATTGATAGAATTTACCATCATATATTATACATGCTGCCAATCTATCCGGCCAAGACTCTTGCATTACCTCGGAAATATGAGAACAATCATTCCAATCCGAGCAATCAATCATTTTCAACACTTCCGGATTGAAATCGTCAGTTTCTAATTGGAATTCATACTGGTTTCCTGATAACTGACCATACCAAAGTCCAAAGCGAACAGAATCTACATCCTCTGCCAAACCTTCATCTACTAATTGTTGCGCCACTTGTTGTAATCTGCGACATATAGCCTCAACGATGATATCCACATGTTCCTCATTGTTGTGACGATTCATAATATCGTTGAACACTTCTTGGTTGTCTTCGTTTAAATCATCATCTTTTTGAAGTTTATCAATGAGTCGGAAATCATCATCCGGTTCTTCCTCCCATTCTTCCAAATCATATTTGCTCCGATCGATATTGATAGCATTGTCTTCCAATTCGTCCTGATCTCCATCATCAATGGAATAATACATACCGTCACTGGAAGCATAGAAATCAAAAATGATATCGTATTTTCTCTCTGTTTGCTCACTATATTCCTGTTCAAGTTCCTGAGAAAGTTCCACATCAAAACCTTCATCGTCCACTCGTTCATTTGCTTCCTCGCCGATAATCGGGAATAAATACAAGCGATAAGGCGCTTCTGGGAATAATTGAAGATTGATTTTTCCACTACAGCTATCTGCATCTGATGATGGCTCTTGCTCTTCTCCCGATGGAGACTCATACTTGACAAGTTCAATCTCCTCCTCATAATCAAAGTTATCATCACCTTTGCCGACTCCTAAGAATTTCAGCATCTCGCCATCATAATAGGCATTAAAGTCACTACCGTCTTTGTGTCCATCGCGAATCACCACCTTAAACGGATCAAAGTCCGCTATGTCGTCTAACTGGATAGAAAACATGTCATGAACTTCATGCATGTGGTAAACAGCGCGTGCTTTGTATTCGGAATCATCATAGTCATCCACCTCTAAAGAGATTTCATCCGGATCAATCTCCTCACTATTATCCCATTCACCTACATCATCATTATACCACTCTTTCAGACCGCTCGGATTGGGAATTACCCGACATGCAAGAATTTCGGATACTACCGGATCATAGTTGGTCGCTAATTCTCTCGATACCAAATCGCTCGCACCAATTAACAACTCTTGCATTCCGTCTTTGGTAAGAAGACCATTTGCGAACATCCCGTCTGTCAGTTCAAACTCATAATCGCTCTCCAATTCATCTTTATAGGATTGAACATTTTCTTCGGTCGGAATCTCTTTGAATACAACCTGTTTGTCATACCGAAACTCAAACCACAGAATAAAATTCTTCTTCTGCGCTGAAGGAGTTTCTTCCTCCTGCTCAACCGGAGTCTCATCTTGCTTCAACTTGCAGCCACATTTGGGGCAGAACATCATATCCTCTGTTACAGTATTTCCACACTGAGGACAGAAATGCTGTGGGGAATCTGCTTGATCATCAGCTTCCTCCTGCCGTGGCTGATCGAAGATAGAAAGATCATCCATTTCCCTATTCAGTTCCTCCATCTGCCGATTGAGATCAGCATTGAGGTTGTTAATCATATCATCTAAATTATCCATATTAAAACAGTCTTAAAAATTCATTATACGTTTCAAATCATCCATTGTTTCCACTCTCCCACTTTGAATTGTTTTCACTACTTTATCATATTCTTCCCATAATATACGGTTATATTCAGCCGCTTCAGGTGAATCATTACGGTGCTTATATGCCTCCATTGCTTCTAAACGCAGCCTTTTCTTAAATACTATTACTGCATCATGGTCAACTCCCTCTTCACTAAATACGTCATTGAATAACTGTGTCGGTTTCTCCTTTGCTGCAATGGCAAATTCTTCAACTTTTTGTTTTATTCGTTCTTCATTTGCTTTGCGTTCTGCTTCTTCTTTCGCTTTGCGTTCCGCTTCCTCTTTGGCTTCTTGTGCTTTGCGTTCCGCTTCTTCTTTGGCTTTTTGTGCTTTGCGTTCTGCTTCCTCTTTGGCTTCTTGTGCTTTGCGTTCCTCGGTCTTTTCCTGAATATATTCCTCTACTTCTTTGGGATTGGCTTTTGTAGCCAAAGCCAAATCAATAATCTCATCCAATTGATTATCTGTCAGATTGGAATTCAAACAATACTTTTCTATTAAAGATTTTAATTGTGTTTCCATGACTTACTTAAAATTTAGATGTTTAAAAATTTCATTATCTGACATTTTCTGTCCATCACAACCTATCCCTTCAACAGAGACAGAAACACCATACTCCTTTGCTTTTTTGAGTAGTTTTATTACATCTTCTACTTGTCCTGACCTCAATATTCGACATGGCAGATTAGACATCATCTCCCGCGAACAAGTACTTCCCCATCCCAATGTAGCACGCAGCAGCATCATAGCTGCAAACTCACTCTCATACTTTGTGATAGATAGCACGTATGTATTTTTATCCAACGTTCCATCCGGTTTGAGAATTCCAAATGGCAGACGACAAACCGGCTTATAGAAAAATCCGTCTATATAGATCAGTTGATTTTGCTCAAACTGTATTTTTTCGAAATCAGGATTTGCATGAATAAGTGATACTAATGCTGAAACGAAGATTTTCAATTCCGAAGAATATTTTTCCTCCAGTGCTTCGTAAAATGCTTCTGCTGCATCCCAATCAAAATCCAATACAGACGTCGCCATATCCAGAACAAGCGCATTTTCTTCATCATATTCCGACCAATTGGACAAATAGTTTTTCGCAGCGTCCATCTGTTCGATTTTTCCTTTCATCTTATACGCCAAAACCGCCCAGAAGGTCAACCAATAATTATCCTCCTTATGACTCTCATAGAGCCGGATACAATCCGTGGGACGAGTTATAGATGTTAACAAATAATAGTAAAACTTTGCTCGCTCATCATCAATCCCGTTCACTATATTTTGCATACGATAGTAGAGATTCAACATCCCTTCTACATCATAAGTTTCCATTCTGTGAATGAAGTGCTCTAATATAATAGATGAACTACCATCCAGAGTTGATTTCTTCGTCTTAGAAGTCTCTATCTCGTTCTTGAGTATCTGCTGTTGACGTGTAGGCATTATTCCCAAATCTGCTCCCAATTTATCTAAAGCAGAGCGTTCTTCCCCAGAGATTCTTCCATCCGTCAGATACACACGACATTGCTGACGGTATTTATTCTCATTTTCAAGAACAATCTCCTCCTTGGACTTGTTGCGTTCTGATACTATGTTAGTCACATTCAGGTTGCCATTTATTGCATTGGCATCGCCTAAGTTAACAGATGACTTTCCCTTTTGTATTGGTTTTTCGATCAATGGAGTGCCACATTCCGGGCAAAATTTGCCGCTTAACTCTTTTTTACAATTAGGACAATACATATTCTTTGATATTTTTTATTTCGTTGATAATTATATCCATTAACTCATTCAAGGAGCATGTTTCATCAAGTTCTTTTCTACGATAAACAAAACTTTCACCAAATGAATGATAACGTATATCTTCATTATCTATTTGTTTTTGTACTTTAGTCCCCGCGTCAAAGCATTCATCTCTCCCGTCAAACCAATCTTTTATTTTTGTTTTGTCTTTTACTATATCTATAGCCTTGCCTTTCGTGTTCGTCTCGACTAACCGGCGCAATTTTCCATCTTGAATTTGAATTCCGATTACTTTTCTTGATTTGGGAGCCTGTTCCTGATTAAGAACCATCTTTATATCGATTAACCCGTTCGAACGACTCATGCCTGTATCTATGTAAATGGCATCTTGAGAATTACTAAGTTCGTCTTCTTTACATGTACCGGGATTTACTCCCATAATTACATTCTCAGAAATATGTTTTTTTTCAAGCTCGTCTTTCAAATGTTCCGCCAATATTGCGTATCTGAATTTCTCGTAGAAATCCCCCATGCGAATTTCTTGAAACATTTCCCAATCGGAATCGAGATGAGAAGGATAGAATCGATTATTTTTTACAGAATCACTGATATAATCGCCTAAACTACTTAATTGATTGATGAATTTAATGTAATCATCGATTATATGTGCAGCGTATTTATTATCTTCAAAATCATTAACTATAATGTCTTTTTGTTTTTTAATAATTTCAGATAATTGGGTGTAAGACAGATATTTCCAATTTCCAAATGGAGATTTATAGCAATCGTTATTGACTATAAAAGATGGTCTATAGAGCGACAATAGGATATAATAGTTTTCAACATCCTTCTCCTTTTTCGACTCTTGTTTTTCTGCATAGGAATCCAATTGGCTTTTATATGGAATACTTTTTACTTTATTCTCAACAAAAACTTTGACTTTTTTGGTAATTTGGTTTTCTTGAATCTCATATTCAAGCCACAGATCGATATGCTCTTTTTCTCGATAAATCTTAGATGGTTTAATGTCGTAGTTCGGCAGACCAAGGAAACTCAAGAATTCTTGATTAAAAGCCGTACTTTTTTCAGCCAGCCACGCTAAAAAATTACTATGAAATAATTCTTTCGATCCTAATGACAACCGAAATAGTGTGGACTTATTTAGATTTTTAATTATTTCTTCCATATTATTCATATTTTAAAGTTATAATATTGAAATAGAATCTGTTACCATCTTCATTCTTGAGAATTAGAACATCGCCCTTAAACCTGTTATCATTTTCTTCCTCCTCTTCCTCCTCTTCTTCCTCTTCTTCATCCCAATCTTCATCTTCGTCGTCTTCATCGTCATCATAATAATTATTATCTTTGGGATCTTCCCATTCAAAGTCGTTATCTTTGCTTGGGTCTAAGAATTGAGGTTCAACGACATAGCCCCCGTTCAATCCATCCCAAATACCAAATAATCCATCCACCATTACACCAATCAAACCTGTCGATTCTTCAAGAACAAACAATTTCTCAAAGATATAATCTGTAGCAGACTCATTATTGGGATTACCGAGACAGAAAATAGCCCAATTAGTTCCATCATTTACGAATACTATATTTGACCCCTTAATAATTCTAAGGTCATCAGCGACATATGCATTCTTATTGAAATATAACCTATTTAAAGGATAGTCAAAAATATAGCATCCTTTCTTTTCTGAATCGTTAGAAAAAACACATTCACACCATCTATTTATTTTACCTTTCTTGTGCGTGTTATATTCTTTGATCTGAGAACAACACTCATTATATTGAATTGGAACGCATAAATCTTTTTTTATTAAATCGTACAATCCCCATTTCCCACTATTATTTATTACGAGATAGTTATTTGGAACATTTCCGTTGTGAAAACTGGAGAAAGGTTGAGAGAGGGATTTGGAAGAAAGAAAATATAATTGATTTCTATCTCTTAAATCTTCTGTGTAAAGTAAAGCAAAAACATCCGATGAAACTGGCGTAATATTACGTAATGTTTTATCTAATTTTCCCAACAATAATTCTTCGGTTTTGTTGTTCCAAATATTCACGCCAAAATCACTAAAATTTAAACCTATAATAAATAAGCCATCACCTACCTCTTCGTATCTCATTTTGGTGTCATAATAGTGATCCTCCACTTTAACTTTCAAATCGTTCACTTGTTTCTCTGTAAAAGGAGTCGGAGTGATTGGAGTTAGCTTCCCGGGAAGAGGAGTAATTTGATGCTCCCAAGTGGTTATCGGCTTATTTGCAGGAGTTTCTGTGGGTAATAATGAGCCATTCGAATTAAGAACGCCTAATGATTTGCGATTGGCCTGCAGATAGAAAAATCCATCCAAATACAGTAATTGTTCCGATTCGCAGTCAAGTTCGTTAAGATGATCCCTATTGTTTATCAACGTAAAGATGGTGGCTGCAAAAGATGCCAGTTCTTCGGAATAATTACCCTCCAATGTTTGCCGGAAAGCCTCAGCCATTTCCCAATCACTATCTATAATTGAAATGGCTATATTGAGAAGTGTTCTATTCTCCTCTTCGTACTCCGGCCAAAGAGACAATTGGTCTTTAGCACGCTCTGCTTGATATGCCTGCCGTCTCATTTTGTAAGCCAACACAGTCCAATAAGTCAGCCAATAGTTATCCTCCTTATGACTCTCATAACGCTTAATACATTCGGATGGACGAACAAGTGATGAGAGCAGAAAATAATAGAATTTCACCATTGAATCCTCGAAATCGGCTTCCATATTTTTCAAACGAGGATAGAGTTTGAGCATACCCTCAATATCATACGCCTTCAGTTTTTTGACAAACTGCAAGAACAATACAGAAGACGTTTTGTCAAGCGTCAAGTGCTTTGATTTGTTTGCCTCTATCTCATTTTTCAGAATCTCCTGTTGACGATCCTTATTAATACCCAACTCTGCTCCTAACTTGTCCAACACGGAGCGTTCTTCCGCTGAAATGAGATTATCGCTCAAAAACTCACGACATTTGATTCGGTATTGATTTTCTTGCTCAAGAACGATTTCTCTCTGGGATTTGTCGCGTTCAATTACCTTATTCTCCACATTCACATCACCATTGATGGAATTGGCATCGCCTAAATTAAAATTAAAATCAGCCATAATTGATTATTTTGTATGTTCCGTTTTTAATATGTTCCCTTCTTCATCTGTTTGCGCGTTAACTATGCTGGTAAACAGATCATTCTTTTGCACATAGTTGAAATAGTAGCCCTTTTGCTGTACGCCGTTTGAATCCGTAGAAACATAACTCTCTATGCTGGTCAAGTCATCGGCACTCAATCCCAACTTTTCATACAGTTCTTTTTCAATTGTTTGGCGTATTGCCGCAAGATTGGCATCCACAGCATTGCGAACTTCACTTAAAATATCCATCGAATTAGTCTCCGGATTACGCTTAAATAGAGTGGTTCGTTCTTCGGAACAAGTCCTTGTAACCGAACTTTGTTTGTCTTCCATAATAGATTTTTTATATTTGGATTGATTATTGGTTTTTACATGGAGCATCGGCAACCCGTACAGGTTGAACATAAGGAATGTGGCAAGAGCTCCTCTGATATTGTCCGATGTGGTTTGCAGATAATCCAATTTGGCTTTTTCCCATGCTTGACCTGCCGACATTCCGCTCATCAGATAGTCCGTATAGATCTTAAGCATTGTTTCAGAAAATGCATGAGGGCTGCCACCGTAGGCAATGGAACAGCTACCGGCAAATAGCACAATGTTATTATTTGGTTCGTATAGCGATGCCAATAACATCGAAGCATATCTTGGATAACCCACAAAACGAGCGCCGAAACAGGCACAAGAGGTTATTATGCCCGCTGAAGTGTATCCTATTTTACTAGGAACGACCACAGACGGATAGTCATTCCCCCGCTGCCCATAATATGCCGTTCCGGAAGGTGCATCGCTTCCATGCAGATTAAACAAGACTAAGTCCGCTTCGCGGTATGCATCGCTATATTTGCTATATACATCTTCATTCTTTATACTGACTTCCGGTGCCACAACTACATTTCCTTCCCTTGCAGAAGAAGGGAGATAACGAGATATATTGACAGAAGGCAACCCTTCTACCATATACGTTGATGCCGGAATCCAAACTTGAGCGGAAGTCATGATTACTCGGTTTACTTCTATTCCGGATAGTTTGGAAATCGCCTTGTCAAAATAGGCATTCATGTCTTCCTCAAAAGTAAATGCTTCATTCTCACAATCCGCATCTTCCGGAAGCGGAAGACGGGATATGACAAAATCAACATCCTCGTATTTCTGGTAAAGCGTCAAACTGTCATTACCTCCTGTGAAATCATACGTGTAGGGCATGTAGTCCATGCTATACATGGTGTCACAATGCAACTTCTTAAGCCCCATCGGATCATCTTTTGTATATTTCGGATTAGATACCCTCGGCATAGGGACACAGTCGTCTCCTCCTATGATCATCACGTATGTATCCGGACCTTTAGCCCATCCCTGCTGCTCAATGGCATGAACCATAGCCTTTTTGTACTCTTCCCAGTTTTCTCCGTCTTCCGTTATCTCGCTGACATCAAGAAGGACAGCATCTACTGATGCTTCTTGTAAACGGGAGATGACGGCTTGCAACACAGAAACAATCTCTTCTAAAGTTGTTTTGTATTTACGGGCAAGAGCCTCATATTTGGTAATAAGCAGAAGCCGGTACGAATAGTCCTGAGTACACGATTTAGATGTGTACTCAGTTACTTTCGTTCCGCATTCAGGGCAGAAGATACATCCTTGCGGGAGTTTAGTTCCACATTCCGGACAAAACATATACTTTCTGCTTTATAACTTTTGACCACATTCCGGACAGAACATCTCTCCTTCCGGTACGGCAGCACCACAAGCAGGACAATGTTTGCCTGCTGGAGCATTAACGGGCGCAGATGGTTGAGTTGGAGCAGCAGTTCCCGGATTATAAGCCGCAATATTACCGGCAGCTGCAGCACTGACTCCCATTGCGGTGGCAGTAGTCTGATCCAGACGATTTTGCTGGTGTAACGCATCCTGACGATATTCGTTAGCACGCTGCTGCTGCATTCCTGCCATGCTCTGCCCCATAGCGGACATGTGTTGACCCATCGTGCCGAACATACGCTCCATACGATCCAAATCTTCCTTGCGGGCAGCTTCTGCTCGTTCTTGCTGCTGACGCAGTAATTCATTCTCTCTCTCACTGCTATAGGACTGAGCCATAGCTACTTGAGCATCACCGGTAAGATGCGATAATTGTGCTGCTCGGATTTGCTCTGCACTCATGTTCGCGAACATATTGTCACGATTCATTTGCTCTTGTACATCCATCGAATGGAGCGTCTCGGCAGAGCGGTTTTGTTCCTGTTGTGCACGTAAGTTACCCTCCTGCATTTGACGCATGTTTTCTTGAGCTATTCGTGCTTTGCGTTCCAAGATATCCATGTCGTCAAATTTATCAGTCCTGGCTCTTTGATGGCTTGCTTGTTCTTTCTGTTCTTCGAGTAATTGTTGGCGCTGCTGCTGTTGGAACTCCCAATCACTCTGACGTTGCTGGTGCTGGAATGCGAAATCATCGTCTTTTGCTCTTCGCTCATCCTGATAAGAGTCCATCATTCGTTTCGCAGCCAATTGAGCTTCAACGATATTGCCTTGGTGTTGAGCTTGGCGGAGTTGTTGGGCAAATTCATGCTCTTGCTTCTTGTCGCTCAGTTCAAACTCGGCAATCTGTTTCTCCAAATTAATTTTGTGCATGTTATGCACGCGCATAATTTCAGAAACATTTTCTCTTGACTCTTTTTTGTTTTGCAGTTCGTTTCTCAGAGCATCTATTTCGTCCTGCTTGACAAGTCTGCAACGCATTAAATCAAGCATCGCTGCCTCTTCATCTGCTTTCGTTTTTGCTTCGTGAATCCGTTTTTGACTTTCCAAAAGCAAAACAAACTCTTCTAACTCGGCTTTGTCTAACAGATTGTCTTGATTGATCTTATCCAATTCGCGCCGCAAATCCTGCTGGTTAATAGCCTCTGCTATAACTCGCCTATTCTGTTCTTGTTCTAAACGGTTGCGGAATTCATTGGTCCTGCCTAAGAATCCCAACTCTTGCTCGCTTGCAAAAATCTCATGCTCCACTTTACGGAAACGCTCCTGATCTTCGCTGGAATCGGTAATATCTAGCACTTGTACCACTTCCAGACCATTCGCTTTTTCATTAACAGCCGCTTGAATTTTTGCCTTCAAATTGGCAACAATCGCCTCAGGAAGTCCTTCTGCTTGGTATTCATAGTTGCGTAGCATCTGTTTAGTAACAGACTCCACGGTAGGAGTAAGCATCGTTACCAGATTGCCAATAGTCAGCAAGGAAGAATCTGCCAAGTAATTCGTTACAAATTGTTGCAAGTTGGTAACCTGCATTCTTAACGAAACAGCTACTTTGATTTCTTGTTTAGGAGTTGAAACGGCAAAAGGCACAAACGATATGTTTCCTTCAGCATCCTTCTGCGCGCCAAAGATAAGGTCAAGCATACGATTGCTGACTATATATACTCGACAAACGGCTGGCTCAGGGATAGAATTCAACCTCTGAGTAGTTCGGATTGTACGTGTTCTGTGTTGCTCGTCTGACTCACCTTCCTTTCTTCCGAAAAGGAAATTAATCACTCCACGTCCCCATTTCGTGATTTTACCGAAGATACCTCGTTGAGACTGCTGCTCTACTTGTTCCGCATCCTCCTTGTTCGTTGTTGATGCGAATCGGGGCCGGCTACCCGTTGTTGACAAAACAGGGAACGTATAACAACCTGCTTGCATGGTACTTACCAATAAACCATCCACATACACGAGAGCGGTACAGCCTTCTTGAATAATAATACCTTCCAAGCCTTCCATGCTTGCAAATTCAGACTCCCGGATCACGCGACCGATTTCACCTTTCTGGATGTTCCATATTGCTCTTCCGCGAACGATCTCTACACCTTGGATAGGGACAGATTCTACTTGCTGAACAGGCTGAGTCGTTTTTTGCGACAATGTCTGTCCACATTTGGTACAGAATTTTTGACTTTGTGTAACCGGAGCTCCACATTTCGGGCAGGTATCGGATGAAGTTTTAGACTGCGGGGCAGGGTTGGCTAACGGCTGACCACATTTGGTACAGAATTTTTGACCTGGTTGAATGGCGGTGTTTCCGCATTGAGGACATTGCATAATTGTCAATTTTTATTATAAGGTTACTATTTTATTTCATAATACTAAAATTAAGGTAAAGAAGTTTGCACGTAAATAAAATACTACTTCTGTTGTATCTTCACAGAGGCTCTCGCATTGCCCGAATCGTAAATACAGCAAAAGTAGTACACCAAACGTGTACTAACATCCGCCAATTGAATACGATTCCGATGAAACTTGCGAGATTTCTGTGAACCTAATTGGTGTGTTAGATTTTTCAAATATGTAGTCCGTGTCCGCTGACACGGGGCGTCTTTCATAAAGACGCTGCAAAGATACAACAAAAAATTGAATTACACAAATAATTCGGCATTTTTTTGTATTTTTTGCAACATATCACACGTTTGGTGTACCACCACGCGATTTGCGTGTGCAAAGGTACAATAAAAAAGCGAAAGGCGCAAAGGTTTGACCCCTTACGCCCTAATTAGCCCTAAATTTCGAATTTACTCCGTTTTATTTGCGTTTGAGTAGATCATCGGATAATCCTCGCAGATACTCCGCAAGCGATTGTGGTCGCGAATTAAATGCGAGAGATAGAGTTCCTGCAAAGAAACTTCATATTGAGGATACTTTTCTATTAAAACTCTATGCTCTTTCAGTAATTCATCTGCATAGCCGGAAAGTTTATACATAGCGGCATTCATCGTCTTTTCCGGCATGTGTGACAGTGAATCGGCATAAGTGATATAGAGAGATGTATATTGCTTGTCGATTTCGTATTTCAGGTTTAGCCATGTAGAATCGACTGAATGCTGTTCGGTCATCTGTTGCGGTGACGACTCATCGGAAGGCGACAACCACAGAAAGGCAACTATAGCAAGCAATACAGCCATCATCACCGGTAATAGCCACCTCATCCGCCAATAACGATGGAATGCTGCACGAACCTGACGAACAGAAGTGTACCGGCGACCATTAGAAGCAAGACACCGGCGGATAACCGGCTTCGCAGAATGCGGGAAAAGGAGCGAGAGGATTTTGCCTAAGGCATAGATGTCCCGTTGAGGAGTTAACGCATCGGTGGACAAATGCTCGGGCAGGCAGATAGAAGGCGTGGAACCGATGTTCTTGGCAATATAGGACTCGTTGTCCGCAAAGCCGAAATCAATCAGCTGCACATGATTGCCGGAGTCGGTAATGAGAATGTTACTCGGCTTCAGATCACCGTGAACTATCTGGCGCTCATGCAGGAAAATCAACGCCTCCATCAGTTCGTCCGCTACGCGCCGACGCTCTGTATAGGAGGGCTTTTCTGCTATGAATCGGTCTAATGGACGGCCATTGATGTACTCCATCAAAATAGCACGTCCTAACTGCGGATCATCCACCATGGCTATCGTCTGAACCACATAAATCGAATCCAGACGATGCATGATCTCAAACTCACGTTCCAACAAGAGTTGGTTGCGAGTCTGTTCGCCTTCGATGGGTTTGGCAGCCTTCAGAACGACCCATTTGCCGCCCATTTGCGCACGATAAATCAGATTGTGCCCGGAGTCGGACAACAACTCATAATCCGTGAAGCGATTTGCACCTAATTCTTGCGAACTAAGCGGACGGATAGGACCCGATGTGAACGAATTTGTATCCATTGACGGTGCAAAAGTACAAAAAAATTTGCGTATATGCAAATAATTTTATAATTTTGTGCAAATTTTCAGATTATGGAGACTTCTTTTCAAACGAATAGCATCGCTATCAGCCAGTTGAAGAGGGTGGTTGAAGTACGTTTTGGGCATATTCCGGCAACTCCAGCGGACTTTGGAGAACTGAGTATATCTATATTGCGTGCAACTGGCGAACGGATCAGTCCAGACACCCTCTGCCGTATTTGGGGTTACAAGAAAGGCTATCCTTCCGTGCGGCAGAGCACGGTGCGCGTGTTGGAACAATACGCAAAAGCAAACGAAGAATCGGACTTCATTCATACCGCCGCAATTCATGCCGACGAGTGCCAGAAAGGCGACCGCGTGCGTATTGCGTGGCTACCGAACCGCGTTTGTGTGTTGAGCTATTTGGGCGACTATCGGTGGCGCGTGGAGGAAGCCGTCAACAGCAAGCTGCATGCCGGTGACACGTTCTCCTGCCGCACGATAGCGCAAGATCAAGCGTTGATAGTGGATCATTTGCATACAAGAGATGCCGACTACGAAGGCTATGCCATCGGTGGTAAGAACGGCCTCACATTAGTAGCCAAGATATAAATAGTCCTGTTCGGGAGTATAGTGTATGAAGTATTCCGATTTTATTGATTTGCTAACCACTCGGCCAGGTCGATGATCTGAATACCTTGATAATCATATTTCGGGACGCGCGTGCGAGCAATAATGAATTTGGGGTACACATCTTTGATTTGCAAAAGTGGCGAGTACTCGCGTTCAAAAGTCTCTTTGGAACTGATATTGTCGCTCACCTGAATGTATATCTTTTCATTTCCACGCATGGCTACGAAATCAATCTCTTTCCGGTATAGTTTGCCGACATAGATATCATATCCACGCCGCAACAATTCCAATGCCACCAGATTTTCATAAATGCGCCCGTAATCCATATTACGTGTGCCGAGCAAGGCATAGCGGAAACCGCTATCGACGAGATAGTATTTGTCTATCATGCGCAAGTAGCCTTTCCCTCGGACATCGTAACGCTTGACTTGGTTGAACAAGAATGTGCGGCATAGAAAATCCATGTAGTTCCCAACAGTAACGTGGTTCGTCTTTATCTGTTCCGCTTGCAAATAGCCGCTCACACTTCTATAAGAAGTGGTATTGCCTATATTATCCATTAGATACTCCGCTACCTTATTGAGCAAATACACATCCGATAGTTTATAGCGTTGAATGATATCGCGCTCAATAATGGTATGAAACACCTCCTGCACATATTTAGCTTTCTCTGCGTGCGTTGTATAGACATAAGAACCGGCAAGTCCTCCGTCCTGTATATATTGATCCAATTGGGATTGTATCTCCTGCGACCCAAAATAGGTTCGGTATTCTGAAAAACTGAAAGGATAAACCATGATTCTCATAACACGCCCAGTAAACAACGTAGCTAAGTCAGAACCTAATAGAAAAGCGTTGGAGCCAGTGATATAAATATCATACTTTTGCATCGCGTGGAGGCTGTTGATTGCCAACTCAAATTTGGCGCACATTTGTACCTCATCAATGAAGACGTAATTATTCTTCTTTGCTTTATATTGCTCCTCGATGTAGTTATGCAGGGCATGATACTCTTGTAATGGTTCTGCTGCGAGCGAAGTAAAATCGATAAAAATGATATTAGCTTTCTTATCGTTTTTTCTTAACCACTCCATGTACATTCGGATAAGCTCTGACTTACCTGCTCGACGAACACCCGTTACTACTTTAATGTCCGGCATAAGACGCACATTTTGCAGGCTTTCCAAATAATCTGTACGTTCAATAATCTTCATACGTTATGATCTTTTTTTATTGTTTCCACTTCCCAAAATTACATTTTTTTACGATTTGGAAAATGAAATCCGCTGCAAAGGTACGACTTTTTTCTGACATAAGCAAATAAATTGTTATTTTTTTGCGATAATAGGACAAAGAAAAAGCAAAAGGCGCAAAGGTTTGAGCCTTTGCGCCTTATGAGTGTGTATTTTGAGGATTACATATCTCTTATCCAAATTTACTTGCTGTGTTGGTCGCTTTCGATGAGGGCGAGGAGTTGGGTGACGGCTTCTTCCTGCGGGATGTTTTTGAGGACGCACTCTTTGCCGCGATAGAGGGAAATGCGGTCACGACCGGCTCCCACATAGCCGTAATCGGCATCCGCCATCTCACCCGGACCGTTCACTATACAGCCCATGACGGCGATCTTCAAGCCCGTGAGATGAGCGGTGGCGGCTTTCACCTTGCGGATCGTCTCCTCCAAGTTGAACATCGTTCGTCCGCAGCCCGGGCAGGAGATATACTCCGTTTTATATATACGCACGCGCGCGGCTTGGAGGATGTCCTTGCTCAGGAAATTCAGTTTGTTCTCCGAGAAATTCGGGTTGATGAGCGTTAGTTCGGAAGCATTGAACTCCCAAAGCAAGCGTCCGCATTCCGCTGCGGCTTGCAGGCAGAAAGTCTCCCAGTTATTCTCCAGCGACGAATAGCGCACTTCCACCAAGCCACCGATGTTATCCCAAACTTCTGCGGTCACAGAACCATCATAGCGCACGGAGTCTTCGTTTACAAAGTAATCCACCAACTCTTGCGCCACGGGAATCTCATTCTCAGGCGCTTCGCTGAGGCTGACGCGGATGGTGTCACCAATTCCGTCCGCCAACAAAGCACCTATTCCGACCGCCGATTTGATGCGTCCGTCTTCGCCTTCACCGGCTTCGGTCACACCGAGGTGGAGCGGGAAAGCCATGTGCTCTTTGTCCATCGTTTTGACCAAGAGACGCACGGTCTCGACCATGACGCGTGTGTTGGACGCCTTGACGGAAATGACGATATTCTTAAAATTCTGCTCCACGGCAATGCGCAGAAACTCCATGACGGATGCTACCATTCCTTCCGGCGTGTCGCCGTATTTGTCCATCATCCGTTCGGATAGCGAACCATGGTTGACGCCGATGCGGATTGCGGTCTCGTGCGCGCGGCATATATCTAATAGGTGTATAAAACGCTCCTTCAGTTTTGAGGCGTCTTTGCTGTAATTGCCCGGGTTGATACGAACCGCCTCTACCACTTCCGCCGCGGCATCCGCCACTTCGGAATTGAAATGCACGTCCGCCACCAGCGGAACAGCTGTCAGCACTTGGGCGTGGATCTCTTTGAGCGATTCCACTTCACGCAGACCTTGTGTGGTGAAGCGCAGCAGTTCTGTTCCCGCCTCGATGCAACGTCGCGCTTGCTCGACCGAAGCGTCAATATCG